>JACCDS011639288.1_pt1 | contig 85829 bp, 52 predicted proteins | sample 7446441 | NCBI WGS metagenome assembly JACCDS01 (sample SAMN15323445, study PRJNA562643) | freshwater metagenome | isolation source: river surface water | place: USA:Blue River Watershed | collected 2017-08-17
GCTCGATGTATAGTCCAGTCGGAATTAAGCGGCGTTCAAGCGGGGCCAATGTAACAGGTGCTGCAAGGTGGGCTCTTAAATCAAGACCTGCTGCTTGGGCTGTTGCATAAGCGGGTAATGGGTGATTCGATTTATTGGTTATTTTGACGTGTACCGGCATGGTTCCTGATGCGTTTTAGGTTATTAATTTCTAGTTTATACACCAATGCTGCAAACAGGAGTATTAACAGGTTATTGAGCACGATTTCGGCGCCAAAACTAACGGCGTTATGCCACCAACTCGAAAGGGTGTACACAACCAATGTAATAAGCGAGTAGGTGAAGAGGGCCCGAAGATTGTACTTTATAGGGTAGTAACGTTGTCCGAAAAAATAAGACAACACCATCATCGTAAAATAGGCTGCAAGGGTGGCCCATGCACTGGCCATGTAACCATACGTGGGCACAAAGGCTACATTTAGAGCAATGGTAACAATGGCGCCGCCAATGGCGATAATGGCGCCGTAACGGGTCTTGCCACTTAACTTAAACCATATCGATAAATTGTATACTACGCCGAGGCAAATGTTGGCAATAAGTAAAATGGGAACAACCGCCATGCCTGAACGAAAATTCTCTCCAACAAAGTATTGAATCCAGTTGAGGTTAAGGGTGGTGCCGAGAAAAATGAAGAGGCAAAAAATAACGAAGTACTTCATTACCACGGCATAGGTCTGGGGTGCGTCCTTATCACGGGCTTTTCCAAAGAAAAAGGGTTCTGCCGCAAATTGAAAGGCTTGTCTGAAAATGGACATTAATATGGCAATTTTATAACAAGCACTGTAAATACCAACTGCATCTTGTGCCAACGATTTATCGGGCATGAGCTCCTTGATAATGATACGATCGAGGGTCTCGTTAACCATCCCTGCTAATCCGAGTATTACCAACGGCCAAGCATAGGTTAACATCGATTTCAGCAATTCGGTATTGATGGTAAATTTTATGCCGGCGAATTCGGGACCTAGCAGTAGCAGTGTCGCGAAATTAGAGATCAAGGCGGCAAGGAAGGCATAACCAATGCCAATTTCAGGTTTGTAAAGGGAGGCGGCAAATCCGGTATCACCAGCTTCGAACGATTTTTTGCAGTACTGCAACAAGAAGATGGTGAGACCAAATGTGACCGCCACGTTAAATAATTTGAGCAGTGAAAATTTTAACGCTTGTTGGTTGGCGCGCAAGCGTGCAAAGGGAATAGCCATTAAGGCATCGGTACCAATAATAAATGCACACCACACAATAAATTTGGGCAAGTAAGTGGCATTGGGTGTGGTAAGTGTTTGGGCAATGGTCGATGAAAAAAGGAGAAGCAGTCCGGTGAATACAGCCGTGGAAGTGATGAGCGAGACCAACGCCGTATTGTAAACTTCTTCCTTGTTTTCTGTTTTCGATGAAAAATTAAAAAAGGTGGTCTCCATGCCATACGTGAATATCACATTTAAAAAAGCGATGTAACCATAGAGTTCACTGTTGATGCCAAACTCAGCAGCAGTAAAGCCGTACGTAAGAAAGGGTGTGAGTAAATAGTTTAATAACCTGGGCACAATAGTTCCCAAGCCGTAAACGACCGTTTGTCCGGCTAATTTCTTTAATGGATTTGACACAGTACCGTGCCTTAAATGTAGGCGATTCGCGGGTTGGCCAAGCCGCGTAGATATGAAGATATTAACTAACTGAACGTGGATATCACGCCTTGCCCGCTAGCTGTTCTTCGAGTAGGGCAATGCCCTCCTTAAACGTGTGGGGCTTGTAACCCAAAACACGCCTTGCTTTATCGAGAATAAACCCGGTAATGGGTGGACGTTTGGCGGGTTGCTTAATATCGGTGCTCTTACTCGGACGAATGAGACTTTTGTCTAGTCCATAGTAATCGGCAACTACTCTTGCTAAATCAAGAATGCTCATGAAATCGGGACCAGAAATGTTGAACACACCAGAGGCTTGTTTTTCTGCAATGAGTATACAGCCATCGGCAAGATCTTCGGCCAAGGTGGGCGTGCGGAATTGGTCATCCACCACGTTAATGGTTTTACCAGCTTCTAAATTTGATTTCACCCACAATACAATGTTGCTGCGGCTCATGTTGTCAACAATGCCGTAAACGAGCACCGTACGTGCAATCGCCCAATTTATACGTGCACCGCGAACAATGCGCTCTGCTGCTAATTTGCTTTCTGCATAGTAAGAAAGTGGATTAGGAATTTCGTCTTCATCCAAGGGGCCATGTGAACCGTCAAAAATAAAATCGGTCGACAAATGAATGAAATGGGGTTGGTACTGTTGGTCTTCTTGATGCAACGCTTCAAGTGTTTCAACCTGGTATTCAACGGCCGACACGTTCAGCTCCCAACAGGCTTCGCGCTCTGTTTCGCAAGCATCCACATTGGTCATAGCGGCTGTATTAATAACCACATCCGGTTTAAGTTTTCTGAAGAGGGTTTCAACTTCGGCAGCATTGGTGATGTCGAGTGGATAATAGTCGTAACCAGAAGTTTCAACGAGACGGTTGTCGCCACGAGCAGTAGCTATACAGGTAACACCGCTTTTGTTGCGCAGTTTGTAAACGAGTTTTTGTCCAAGTAATCCGTTGGATCCGGTAATTAATATCTTCATTGCTTCTTTGTTTCTTCAGCTAGTCTAGCGCTGTTTTCAAGTTGTTTGTACCAATCCTTACCGTATTTACGAATGAGGGGTTCTTTCAAAAATTTATATACGGGCACGTCGAGTTTTTTTCCGCATTCACACGCGGGTTTGCAAACAGACCACGAGTGGTAGTTAACGGCGTCGTATTGTTTGTAGGGGGTAATGCGTACGGGGTATAAATGGCAACTAATGGGTTTTTTCCAGGTAATCTTTCCTTCGAGGTAGGCTTGCTCGATGGCGCATTTGGCGATTTTGTTTTCATCAAAAAACACAAAGGCACATTCTTCGCCTTCACCAACTAAGGTGGTGGTGTAATCACCGTCGCTGTCCTTTACCCAGGTTCCCTGCTTCTTTACAGCTTTAATGCCTTTAGCAGTCATATACGGTTTTACTTTATCTAAAACCTCATCGAGAATGGGTAACTCTTCTTCATCTAATGGGGCACCGCTCTCGCCAGCTACACAGCATTCGCCCTTGCAGGCGTTTAAGTCACAAACAAATTTTCGTTTTATTAGGTCTTCGCTGACCAATGTATTGTCTATCGCAATCATTGCAGCGAAGATACTAAAAGGCTTTGATTGACCGATGCTTAAAGCGATACATTCCCAGCCATGTAAGCGCCTAAATGCCTTTCAAGTAGGGCCTTGTACGCAGGGGTGGTTTTAAAGGTGTTAAAAAATTCGTTAAAGAGTAAACGGTGGTTGCTGTTTTTTGGCAAGGCAAACGCAAAAGGGTCTTTTGACACTGTAAGTGGTTTTTGAACCTTGAGCACCTTGGTGGGATTGCTTTTTAGGAATTGTTGAAAATGTACGGCATCAACATAACCAAAGTACAAAACGTTTTTTGTTATCTCTGAAAGAATGAGAAAGTCGTCTGGCTTCGTCATTATTTTTAAATCCTGTATGTAGGTTTTTTTGAGATCGTTGAGGTAGTTGTTAAGGCTGGTATTGGTCACTGTAAGGGCCGACATAGCGCCCAACACACGTATGACATCGTCCTTTGTTTTTGTTTTTATTTCTGGTGAATTACCATTGCTTACACAAAAGGCAACGTGTTTGAGGTAGGGCACAGTAAAGTCAATTTCTCGACTTAATTCGGCAGAAGGGGTAACCGAAATTAAACCGAAATTATTGGGATTGCCCGATTTCATTGCCGTTACCACCGATTGCTGGTCGGCATGTTGCACGTACCTAAAGCCAACTGCTTTTTTCTTCTTGGTTGCCAACCACAGTAAGTACTCATTCATGATGTCAACTTCGATGCCTCTTACCGCGGCGCTTTCGGTGTAAGCGTAGGGCATACGCACTTGGTAATGTATAATCAAGCTATCTTGTCCGAATACTGATACACTGACCATCAGTGCTAACAGTAGGTAATTCAATTTTCTCAATTTGTGGTAAAACATTAAACAGCTAAGTTAGTTTCAACCCTTCTACAAATGCCATGCCTTTATCCCTTCTTTAAGGAATTTTACAACGGGTATTTGTTCAAAAGGTGTAATTTTGACTAGTATGAGTGATATTGTAAATAAAGTGGCCACCAGTGGCTTAATTACGGTTGATCTTGAAACGTATTTTCCGCCCTTTCAAGTAAAAACACTCGATGTGGCACCGGTGCTTTTCGAAGGCTTGTTGTTACGTGAAAAGGATTTTCGCGAATTCGTTAAAACACACGATTGGTCACAGTACCAAGATGCACTACTAGCGGTTGATTGTTCGGCAGATGCCATTATTCCGGTTTGGGCCTACATGCTCATTGCTGTTCATGCTGCGCCGTTTGTAAAACAATTAACGTTTGGCTCGGCCACAGCGGCATTGACTGAATGGTACAAACAGGTGATTACAACCATTCCACTCAACGAATTTATTGAAGCGCGTGTGGTGGTGAAGGGTTGCGGCGATAAGCCTGTGCCCGATGCTGCGTATGTGTATCTCGCGAACCATTTGCAGCCGGTGGTAAAAAGCATGATGTATGGCGAACCGTGTTCTACGGTGCCGCTTTACAAAAAGAAATAATTGCAATTTCAAAAATAGGCCGACTGGCTTAACCACGCTTGCACCTAAAGCGGTTTAACTTACTTGATTGTTCGGGAATTTATTTTTTGGTTATTGGGCGCCTTAACCCGCTTTCCGCTGTAGCCAGCACATCCCAGGGTAAGCAGGCTGATGGCGTGCGCGGTCCCCACGTTGCCCGTGGGGCCTGCGCCGCTCATCGCCTGCTAACCCTAGTCTGCGCTGGGCTGCCGCTTCAATCGGGGGCGCACGTTTACTCTGTGCGTTTACTCTGTGTGTTTACTCTATGCGTTTACGTCAATTTACGGCTGTGATTGCTTTAACAGGTACTCGTTTCTGTTTTGTTTACGCCATAAACGGCATGTAGCTGTTGCGTAAAGTGGCGTTAACGAAAACGGGCAGTGGAAGGGGAGGCCGTAATGCGCGTGAGGGACACGCAAGGCTTGGTTCTTCTCGTCCCCGCACAAAAGGGCATTCGTGTTTGTCGGTAAAGCCCTTTTGCTGCGTGGGACGAGAAAACCGGAGCGAAGCGGAGCCTGTAGTGGCCCGACCCCCGCACAAATGGGTGAAGGTGTTTTTTGGTAAGGACCCATTTGTTGCGAGGGGGCACGCCCAACTGCCTAAAAACGATTTTGACTTTTTATTGAAACGCCAAAAAACAAGTCGCTTCTTTATACGATTCTACTTGTTTTAATCGTTTAACGAAAAAACGAGTATCATGCGATTGATTCAACGATTAGCTTGTGTAGCGCTGTTTGTCGCTATGTTTACGGCTTGTGCCATTGTTAATACCACCACATTACCTGTAGCCGATAGAAAGGTAGAAGTGTTTGTAACCTCATTGCCTACAAAGCCTTACGCCGAAGTGGCGTATGTAGAATGCATGGGCACGGCGTACCACTCCAACACGCGCTTGCTTAAAAAATTAACGGAGAAGGCCGATAAGGCGGGCTATGATGCGCTTATTAAGGTGGAGTTTAAGTACGTTTTCTTAACGCCTTACATTACGGCAGTGGCTATTAAGTACCGCTAGTGGTATCGTGATCAAACTGCATACGGCTTAGCTTTTGGTAAAAGCCGCCTTCTACTTGCATGAGCTCTTGGTGCGTACCCGATTCTTTGACGATGCCTTTATCTAGGACAATAATTTTGTCGGCGTTACGAATAGTTGCTAAGCGGTGAGCGATTACCACACTGGTTCTACCCATCATCAATTTGTCGAGTGCTTCTTGCACCAATCGCTCACTTTCGCTATCAAGGCTGCTGGTGGCTTCGTCGAGAATCAATATAACGGGATTTTTAAGTACAGCACGCGCAATAGCAATACGCTGACGTTGGCCGCCTGATAATTGTATGCCACGCTCGCCTACTTTAGTATCAAACTTATCTGGAAAAGATTGAATAAAATCGTAGGCATTGGCTTGTTTTGCCGCGGCTTCGATTTCAGCTTCGGTAGCATTGGGACGACCATACGCAATATTATCGCGAATGGTACCTGCAAAGAGAATAACGTCTTGCGGAACCAACGCAATTTTTTTGCGCAATTCGGTTAAAGAATAATCGCGACTTTCTTTTCCATCAATTTTAATATGGCCAGAGAGGGGGTCGTAGAAACGCAAAATCAGGGATGCAATGGTGGTTTTGCCAGAGCCGCTAGAGCCAACAAGGGCAATGGTTTCGCCTGGATTGGCCGAAAAACTGATGGTGTTCAGCACCGCAAAATCAGGGCGTGAAGGGTAGCGAAATGAAACCGACTCAAAGGCAATATGGCCTTGTGATTTATGGGGCTGGGTGGCATCGTCTAAATCAATGCCTTCAATTTCGCCGTCAATTAATTCGAACACACGATCGGTTGCACCAAGGGCTCTTTGAATAGAGGCGATTTGTTCGGGCAAACCACCGAGTGAACCAGCGACAAAAAGCGACAACATCATAAACGTACCAAAGGCTTCGGGTTTAATGCTGTGATCAACTTTTAAAGCAAACAACATTTGCCATAAAATGAAAAAGATGGAGCCGAACACAAACACCATCACAAAAGAAAAGAAGGTGCCTCTGAGTATGCCATACTTGAGTCCGAAGGCTCTCACTTCGTTGGTAATACGGTCGTAGCGGCTTATTTCATACGGCTCGTTGGTAAACGTTTTTACATTGGTTATGCCGGTAAAGGCTTCGCCAACGACTACGTTGGATTCGGCAATTTTTTCTTGGTACGTTTTAGAATACTTACGGATACGCCGTGAGAATAAAATGGCCACCACGGTTAAAGGGGGAATAATAATTAAGAACCATTTGGCAATAACCCAGTCGGTGCGTGTAACAAGAAGAAAGAGGCCACCGATACCAACAATTGATTGGCGGATGAATTCAGCAATGTTGATGGTAAAGGCATCGCCCAACACATTAATGTCGGTGGCTATGCGGCTGCTTAATTCGGCCACTTGGTTTTTTGAAAAGAAACTCATGGGCATTTGAATAATGCGTTGAAAGGTGTCTTTTCGCACCGCCTTTAAAATGCTTTCGGTTACTTGAGCGAACAAATAAACACGGCCAAACGAGAAGGCGGCTTGGGCAATAAGAATAACCAATAAGGCCAGCCCCACATCGGTTAAATTTTGCCGAATGGTCTCGGTGTCGGAAGAAGAATCGCCGATATAACCCAACATTTCGCCCGATTTCATCGGAAAAATGAGGCCGACCCCGGCACTGGCAGCTAAAAATACCATTCCGAGAATAAACTTCCATTTTTCTGCCCCCAGGTATTTAAACAATCGCGAAGAACGGCGCAGGTTCTTTAATGAGAGTTTAGCCTTTGGGAGCTCGTCCTTAGTCGGTGTTTTGCTGGTATTGGACTCGTTGTTTTTGGCCATAGCGTACAAAATTAGGCTATTTGACGGCGAAAAATGTCATATTTGTGTAATGGAAACAGAAAGAATTAACGCTTTTTTTGTCAGGAACTAAAAAATCACTATATTTGCACTCCATTTTTTAAACAAACAACGTTTAATACTTTTATACAATGAAACGCACGTTCCAACCCTCGCAACGCAAAAGGAAAAATAAACATGGCTTCCGCGAACGTATGGCTTCTGCCAACGGCCGTCGTGTAATAGCTGCACGCCGCGCAAGGGGCCGCAAAAAGCTCACTGTAAGCAGCGAGAAAACGCATAAATAATATTTTCCATTTTGGAATTAAAACCGTTTGCCCTCCGGCAAGCGGTTTTTTTATGGACCTAACTGAAGAGGGTGCGAAATACGTCTAGACTCTTTAATTCGCCAAATCCGGGGACATGCAATTGGTAATACGCTATAAAAATGTCCAACAGACGCCTTCTTTTTTCGTTGTTTAATTGGTAGTCCGTTAAATCGGACTCAAGAAAGTCTGAAAACAGCAAGGAGTCGGCGGTGTCTAGTCCAAGGGGAAAGGGCAGCGCTATGTTCCCAAAACAGCCTTCGCGGCAATCGAAATACGGGCCGCCGTGCGCACGATCGTTTTGTGGACCGAACCCAAGCAGTTTGGCTAATTCAGAAAGGGCGTACAAATGCACGTCCAGGTACAATTTTTCACTGCCTTCTAAAACGGTTACCACTTGTAATAACAGTTCAAAGATATCGGGGTGACTGCCTTGTTCGCGCAAGGTTTTAATCAGTACTTCGTTTAGAAATTGAGCGATTGAAAGTTTATTAATAGAGCCACTTAAATCGGGGGCCAAAAAAACGCGTGATTCGGTGAGGGTTTGTATATCGCGGTTTTGGCGCGAATCTATTTCAGCCTCAATAAATGACATGGGTAATAAAGACGAGGTGCGCACCTTAGCGCCTTGTTTGCCGGCCATAGCGGCTACGGTCATTAGTCCGTTGTTTTCAGTAAAAAGGGTAAGCAGGTATTTTCGGTCGCCATACCTGGTGGTATGCAGCACTAGCGCCTTATCTGTAATTCGCATTATTGCATTATCAGAATTTTGGAAACCACTTTCGAACTGCCGTCAGCCGTAGAGGCGTAAACCAAGTAAACACCAGGGGCCACCTTCGAGCCAGAGAAGGCTTTTAATGACCATTCTACTTGTCCACCTTCTGCCTCTGTTTCCCACACCACATTACCCGAAGGGTCGGCTACTTTTACAATCGATTGGTCAATGAGTCCACGAATGAGCACCGTGCCCGTATAATCGGGACGAACCGGATTAGGGAAGGCCATAACGCCATTGTAATTATCACTGCCATTTAATATGGTGCTTCTAAAAGATTGAAGTCCCACATCGGTTCCTATGTAAACATCACCGGTTGTTGCATCGTAGTTTAAGTCGATGATGTTGTTGGAGTAAAGAGGACTATTAGCCGAGGTAAAGTGATAAATTTGGGTGATGCCATCCGGCGAGAAGCAATACACGCCGCCGCTGCGGGTACCCACCCATTTGTTATTTGCGCCATCAACAACGATAGACGTTACCGTTTCTTTTTCCAGCAACAATTCCACATTTCCATCTTGCACAATTTTAATTGGCTGTGCATCAAAGCTCGATGCGGTGGTAATATTAGAAGGCGAGTAAAACACCCTGATGCCCGCTTCGGTGCCAACCCATATTCGCCCATCTTGGTCTTCGGCAATTGAATACACCGCGTTGGAGCCAAGGTTGCCCGAGCCCGCTTCAGCGCTTAACGTGCGTGTGGAAGCGATGGTGAAATTATTGAACTTGTACACCGTAATACCGCCGCCCGCTTCGTGCAACGTCCATAGTTGTTTGTTCTTATCGAAATAAATTTTACGCGTGAATTTACCTGCTTCTTGGCGGTACTTAATCATGGAGCCATCGCGTTTAATAACACCTACAGGGTCTTTTGAATCGCTTTGTGCAAACCACACATTTCCATCAGCGTCGCTAGTTAGTGAAATGCAATGCGTCATGCCATTAAACAAGTCGGCGAGTGCTGAATTTTTTACGTTGTAGGATTTTGTTAGCACCCCATTTTCGTATTTATAAATACCGTCGTACCAACTCGCTGCCCAAAGAACTGTGCGGTCTTTTCTATCGAGTAATACCGATGTAAAATCCAGTATGCCATTACCGGCACTATCAATAGGAGGGAGGTAGTTCCATTCCCCATTTTTTTTAATATTCAAGCCTTCTTTCAGATAAATGGTCGCACCCGAAGGTTCAGGGTAGGAGGGGGCAATAGCCACGGTGCCGTTGTAAACATCGATACTTGAAACATAACTGCTATGCGTGCCATTTACCTTAACAGGCACTGAATTAAGATAACTGAAGTAACTTTGAAAGAGGCCGTATATTTCATCAGCCACCCAGTAGCTGAGATTCATGGAGTAATCGATGCCATAGTAAAGATCCTTTACTACCACTGGGTACACCTCGTCATTAAACGAATAGATAACCCGCATCAAGCTGGCGTTTTTTGATTTACGAATCGCAACACCGAATTTATCTATTGAATGAAAAATCGAATCCATAAACGTGCCGATTTTTACAATAGAATGTCCACCACCCAGTTCGCCAAACACTTTCCACTTATCACCCGTATTCACATAAAACGTATCGCGACCCTCCTTGGTGCGGTCGGTGCTGTATTCAGAATACACAGAAATAAATTGGTTCGATGAAAAGATAACACCGCAATAGGGACCTTTTGGAAGTTCTTTCGGCGCTTTCCACGATTCATAATTGTTTAATAGACTTGTTTTATAGTTAGCAGCATAAAGACCTGTGGCGGTAGCAGCGCAAATTAGGGAGTCGTTAAGCGCTAGTTGAAACACTTCTAATTCGGCACCTTGCGCGCCAATGTAGTACGTGTCGCGGATTTCGAGTTTATCCATATCAAAAACCACAATACCAAAACCGCACGCCAGGTAGGCAACGTTTTTAAGAAAGGTGACTTCGTTAACATACTTCCTACCAGCAATCGTTTTGTTTTTGAAATACGGGTAGTTTGTAATGGTGCCAGCAGCATCAATAACATCGATATTGCAATTGTTATAGATGATGAGCAGTTTGTTGTTATTCGGGTTAACACGTAACAAACGCACACCAACATCGTTGAGGCCATTACTTTTATTCAGCGCTTCGATTTCTTTTTTTTGTTCATCGAACCGAATCACCCCATTTTTATTACTCGCGTAAATAGTGCGGTTGAGTCGGGCAACAGAATTACATGAACTAATTCCTAAATGGTCCTTCCATGAACGAGGACCCGTTTGAGCCTTCACGGCAGCAAACCCCAACACTAGCAACAACAGGTAGAAATAGCGAATTAACCACATAAAACTCGAACGTTAAATTTACAACATTATTGCGGTTGGTGCCGCTGGTTTTCGTGAGAAAAAGGGGTCCTTCTAATCAAAAAACCGTCCAGTTGCTAAGGATGTCACAAAGCGGGAACACTGGAGGCTGAATTCGGCAGGTACTTTACCCCTTTATATTCATAAAAACAAAGCACAAAATTCACTTCGATCCATGTAATAGGGCTATATTTGCACTTCCGGTTCCGTAGCTCAACTGGATAGAGTGTCGGCCTCCGGAGCCGAAGGTTGCGGGTTCGACTCCCGCCGGGACCACCATAAAGGAGTGAGAGTGGAGAGCGAAAGCCGAAACGACTCACTCTTTTTTTCTGCCGCTCTTTTTTCTACTTGACAGCGAGATAGATTAAAACAGTGGGTTACGCCCAACTAACTTTAGTAATTCATCTTTTCATAAGTCCGATCTTTTCACTGTCTGACGGTGCAAGTGTGAATGGTGAATGCCATCAAATCCGACTTGGTGTTAAAGCTACCATAGTAAAGCAGGTTTTGCTCAACAACCCATTATAAAGGCAGGCTTTGTTGGTGCAGAAATCAGACAAGCGTTGCTCCCCTTGCCACCAGTTGTTTGCGGTATTTACTAAATCGTATCAGTACCTACTGAATTTAAAAAATGACAAATACGCTTTTTGAAGTTGGAGCGGTGGTCAACCACTATTTTATTGAATTTCCATTGAACGTATAATTTCTCGTTTCGAATTGAGTTCGGTTGACTTTTTATACAGCAATCAATTTTTATTCACGTAGAACCCGTCCCGTTAAAAAATTCAATTCACAACTGAAAGCCCTTATTTGATTGACAACTAACAAATCTTACATCCAAATTGTTTCAAGGTTTCAATGAGCTGGGAGGTGGAGACTACGTCCAAATTCCTCATAATGTGGTTTATGAGGAAAATACGATAAGTGTACATATGTAGGATTTTGAATCATTTACGACACAAAAATCAAAAAGATAAACTGCCATGTTAGAATTTAACCTATAAGTGAGTAAATAAACAAATAACTGAGTGATTTCGTTTAAAAATTTACAGAATTAATTCAGATGTTACACGTTAATCCCTTTATTTACAAGGGACTCAGGGTTTTGTCATAAAATCGGTAGCGTTTTTATCAATAATTTCGTTGTCCATTTAATTTGTTTTATGAAAAGATTTAAATCACTCCAATTTTTTGCTGGTATGTTATTATTAGCAGGAGCTGTGCGTGTGAATGCTCAAACGAATTGTGTGCTGCAAGTAGGAAGTAACGCAGCAACAACCGTTTGTCCAGGCACCCCCATAGTACTTACTGCCACCACTTCAGCTATTAACGCCGGCACCGGCGTTACAGGAACACTCAACGTTACGGGCACCCATTTTACCGATGCCGTTCGCACGGCGGTTGTTGGAACCAACACCACGGGCGCAGCAAATAATAAAGTGCGCGTTGCCAGTACTTCAGGATTCGTCGTAGGCGATGAAGTGTTAGTAATTTGTATGCAAGACCCTAATACCAATCTTTCTGCTAATTTAGCTGGTAAATATAATTTTGCCGTTATTACAAGTATTTCAGGCGATACCTTGCGCTTCGGCTCTTCGCTTACAACTACTTACAATACAACAGGTGGTATCAAGCACCAAGTTATTGAAGTACCTCATTACAGCAATGTAAACGTGGCTAGTGGCGGCGTTATTACCTGTAATGCATGGAATGGCACAACTGGCGGAGTTTTATGTTTTAGGGCGAATGGCACTGTCACCATTAATTCAGGCGGCTCTATTAATGCCAATGGTAAGGGTTACCGTGGTGTAGCCCAAAAAAGTGCCTTATGGCGAAATGCCAATGGTGGACAAGGAGAAGGCATTCTAGGAACTGGGTATGCCAGCGGCGGTAACGGTGCTGGACCATGTAACAACAATGCAGCGTGGAACAATGCCAACGTCAATGGCGGTGGAGGCGGTACCGGATGTGGTGACTCAGGCGGCGGCGGCGGCGGTGGATATGCTGCAGCTGGTTCTACCGGTGTCAACTGGGGACATACCCCTGGAACTGGTGGCAGCGCCATCGGTAATACGAGTCTAACCACTTGGTTCATGGGCGGTGCCGGCGGTGAAGGCGGTGCCGATGAAGACGGCGCATTCAATGGCGCAGGTGGAAATGGTGGAGGCATCGTGTTTGTTGCTACCAATTCATTGGTAATAAATGGGGCCATTGCCTCTAATGGCGTAAACGGCAACAATGCTAGTAACGGTTCTCCCGGTGGCGGTTGCGGTGCAACTGCTGGCGGTGGTGGAGCAGGTGGCTCAATCATTATTGAAACAGTCGCTTATTCAGGTTCAGGCTCAAACATTACCGTGAACGCGGGTGTTGGTGGTTTAAGTGTTGGCGGATGTAACAGCGGTGGACAAACAGGAGGTAATGGCAGCAACGGTCGAATTCGTTTCGTTACCTCTGGAACCGGTATCACTACCTCTCCTGCGGCATATACCGTATCAGCGCCAGCATTAAGTGGTTTAACCTATTCATGGTCTACATCCGCTACAACACAAACAATCGGAGCTAACCCAACATCTACTACAGTTTACACAGTAACTATTACTGGCGGTTCAGGTTGCGTTGGTGCAACAAAAACCTATACACAAAACATTTATGCAATTCCCGCGATTACCGTTGCAGCTAGTCCATCTATCTGTGCCAATACCACGGCTACCTATGCCTTAACAGGCGGTTTAAGTACCTATAGTATTAACGGTAGTACGGCAAGCACCTCTAGCACACTGGCACCAACAAGTAATGCTGTTTATACCGTTTCTGGCACTTCCTCAAATGGCTGTGCTGCCGCAAGTGTTCAATTCAGTGTAAACGTAATTGCCAGACCAACCTTGGCAATTTCAGGATCGACCGCAGCTTGTAATGGACAAGCTATTACTTATTCTGCATCTGGCGGCAACAGTTACAACTGGTCAGTCGGCGGCAGTAACTCAACCGTTGCGGTAACACCGTCAACCAACTTTACGTTGACATTAAATGGAACCAATGCCCAAGGGTGTTCAGGCGTTGCTCAGCAATTAGCAGTAACGGTCTACTCAACACCAGTGATTAGCATTGCTGGAAACAATACAGTGTGTAGCGGCTCACCTCTAGTGTTAACCGGCTCAGGTGCTTCTACCTTTACGTGGAGCAATGGTGGTAACGCTAGCACCAACTCGGTGTCGCCTACGGCTTCAACCACTTATACACTTAATGGTACTAGTCCTCAAGGTTGTGCAGCATTACCTGTAACCAAGGCCGTAACCGTTTACACATTACCAGTACTTGCCATTTCAGGAAGTAATACTGTTTGTTTAGGTTCATCTGTGTTATTAACTGGTAGTGGTGCGTCAAGTTATGTTTGGAGTAATTCACAAACTACTTCAACCATTTCAGTTAACCCAACTAATAATACCACCTATAGTTTGAGTGGATTGAGTAGTAATGGTTGTTCAGGAAATACAGCCATTTTAACTGTTTCAACGATTGCCTTACCAATTGTTTCTGTGAGCGGAAATACATCTGTCTGCGTCGGTCAATCAGCCACGCTTACAGCAAATGGCGTGAGCTCGTATACCTGGAGCAACGGCAGCAATGCAAGTGGTATTACAGTTGCCCCTACCACGGGAACCACGTACACTGTTATAGGTCGTTCAGCAGCCGGATGTTTGGCATCTTCAGCTGCTTCACTAGCTGTAACTGTATATAGTTTACCAGCACTTTCGGTAAGTGGTGCTAACAGTCTATGTGTCGGACAAAGTATTGTGTTAACAGCCAATGGCGCTACTACCTATACATGGAGCAATAGTGCGAATGGCACTACCAATACTGTTTCACCGACAAGTAATACAACGTACACATTGACTGGTACCAGCGCTCAAGGCTGTGCTGGCGTGCCGGCAACTTATGCTGTATCGGCCTACTCACTTCCAGTTTTAGCCATTAGCGGTACCAATACGTTGTGTGTTGGAAACGCTGTGATTTTAACAGGTAGTGGTGCCACCACCTATACATGGAGCAACGCCTTAAATACCACTACGATTAGTGTGAATCCTGCAACAACCACCAGTTATAGTTTAACTGGACGAAGCAGCAATGGTTGTTTAGGTAATACGGCAGTGGTTACAATTACGGCGAATCCTATTCCAACTTTGTCTATTGCAGGAACAACCTTAATTTGTCAAGGACAAACAACCACCCTTACTGCATCAGGCGCTAATACTTATGCCTGGTCGAGTGGACCAAGCGCAGCTGCCAATGCAGTCACACCTGCTTCAACCACGAACTATACGGTTACTGGAACATCTGCAGCCGGTTGTGCTACTACAGCCGTGCGTTCAGTTAGCGTTCAATCATCTATTACCGTTAACGTGAGTGGCAGCACAAGCCTGTGTGCGGGCGAGACCATCACGCTGACGGCAAGTGGTGCTACTACTTATACCTGGAGCAACGCAGCTACTACTACAAGTATTGCTGTTACACCAGCAGCTTCTACTAGCTACTCCGTAGTTGGTATAAACGGTGTCTGTTCAGCTTCATTCATCAGTAACGTTACAGTGAATCCAAACCCAACAGTTGCCATAACAGGAACTAACAACTTATGTACTGGTTCAACTGCAACCCTCACTGCATCTGGCGCTACAACGTATAGCTGGAGTAATAATGCTACCGGCGCTGCCGTAGCAGTTTCTCCAACCGCCAACACCGTCTATTCAGTAACAGGATCTTTTTCTACAGGTTGTAATAGTTTTGCAACTGCCACAATAAATGTGTTTAGCTTACCGGTTGTCTCCATCACTGGCAACACGTTTATTTGTGAAGGCGATACAGCAATGTTACTGGCAAATGGCGCAACCAGCTATATATGGAATACATCTGCAACAACAGCCAGCATTAGTGATACACCTACTATTACTACATCTTATACTGCTACTGGTACCGACAATAACGGTTGTGAAAATGCTTCAGTTGTAACCGTAACAGTTAACAGCCTACCTGTAATTGTACTCAGCGGCAATACACCAATTTGTGCAGGTAACACAGCAACAGTGAATGCTACTGGCGCTAATACCTACACGTGGAGCGATGGTTCTAATGGCACTAACATTATCATGACACCTACAGTTGTTTCTGGTTATGTTCAATTTAGTGTTGCTGCAACAAGCACTGCTAATTGTAACAATAGCAAAGTGGATTCGTTGTTAGTGTATGCCATTCCTTCCCTCACCATTTCTGGCGGAAGTTATGTCTGCAATGGCAATGTATTAACATTGACAGTAACAGGTGCAGATACGTATACATGGGACAGTGGTGCCAATACTACCACTATTGCCGTTACACCTACAGCGAACACTTCGTATACGGCAATCGGCACTAGCACCGACGGTTGTGTGGGTACAGCTGTAAATAACGTGTCGGTAGTAGCTTTCCCAGTTGTTACAATTTCAAGTTACAGTGCTATTTGTATGGGCGACTCATTGCTGCTTACAGCAAATGGCGCTAATACCTATACTTGGAATTCGGGATCAACTGGAAGTGTAGCCGTTTCACACCCAACTACCACAACTTCGTTTACAGTGATTGGAGAAATTGGCGCAGGTTGTTCAGACACTGCCTTTTCAAGTGTTGTCGTGAATCAATTACCTGTGTTGGTAACAACGCCATCAGTTGTTACTATCTGTACTGGGGAATCCATTAACCTTTCGGTAAGTGGTGCTGATACCTATAGTTGGAGCAATGCTTCTACAGGTGCTACAATTGCGGTGTCTCCAACCATCACATCCACTTATACTGTTACTGGTGTGTCCACTGATAATTGTAGCAGCGCTGCAAGCATTAGCGTAACCGTTGATGAGTGTACTCGTCTGAACAAACTTGAAGTAGCTAGCATTAAGGTTTATCCGAATCCTTCTAACGGTAAGTTCATGATAGAATTAAATGGCCCTGCCACTATAGCAGTGTATAGTGCAACCGGTCAACTAATCAGCACATCCACCTTACTCAACGCTGGCACGGTTGATTTGACAAATTTTACGAATGGTATTTACTTCGTAAAACTTGTTGAACAAAATGGCACTGTTACTGTTAAACAATTGATTAAACAGTAATTCAACTCTTTGAAATAGAACCAAGGCGAGGTAACCGACCTCGCCTTGGTTTTTTGATTTTATGCACCTCGCCTGAAAGCACTTTTTACGTCACGAAACAGCTAAAAGAACAGGTAATTATACGTCACATTAAGATGTGATTTTTTCGTCACGAACAAGTCGCGGCAGTTGAATCAAATAGCAGTTAATGTAAAAAAGAAATGAAATAGCCGCTACAATACAAATAATCGGGCTTTAATAGTTTATATGTGAGATGAATTAGTTTTTTAGCATGTAAACTAATAACTGAGATGATTAATGTTAGCGTCACCGCAAGTCATTCATCCGCCAAGAAAATACGATTATTCAATATTTTTGCGACGCAAATACAACCTATGAAAATTAAATTTACCCTATCATTTATTTTGTTTTTGGGATTTTTGAGTCATCAAAAACTCCAAGCGCAATGTGCCAATCCGGTATCAGTTACAGCCTCTCCGGCTACACTGTGTTTGCCGGGTGGGACTGTTAACCTGAATGCTACTTCAACGTTATCAGCGATTCGCTGGTACACGGTTGCTAGTGGTGGTACCCAAATTGGCACATCCAATTCAGCTGCTAACTACAACCTAAACGTGGCAACTACTTCTACCTATTATGCAGAGGCATATGTAGCTAGTTCAAGCAGTACTCAATTATTTAGTTTTACCGGCGGTGCTCAAACATTCACTGTTCCCGCCACTGGCACATACACCCTACAAACATGGGGTGCACAAGGAGGTAACGATGGATTAACAGGAGCAAGAGGTGGTTACGCAACAGGCGTAATGACTTTAACAGCTGGCCAAGTCATAAACATCTATGTTGGAGGCGTTGGAGGTAACTGTAGCGCAAACAACGGTGGTGGTTTTAACGGTGGCGGTAACGCTGGTCCCTACGGCTGTTCCGGTGGTGGCGGTGGCGCCTCTGATATTCGTGTAGGAGGTACATCACTTAATAACCGCGTATTGGTCGCTGGTGGTGGCGGTGGTGCTGGTAACTCGGTTCAAGCTGGTGCTGGTGGTGGATTAAGTGGATTAAATGGAAGCGGCTCTGGAGGCACACAATCTGCTGGTGGCGCTGGTAATCCTTCTGGTACTTTTGGTCAAGGTGGCAACATGGCTGGCGACGGTGGCGGCGGTGGCGGCGGCTGGTATGGCGGTGGTGCTGCATACGGCGACGATGGCGGTGGCGGTGGTTCATCCTACATCGGTGGTGTGTCAAGTGGTTCTACAATTGACGGCGCTTCAACTATGCCTGATCCATCTAGTGGTACAACTGTTGGTCGCGCTGGTAATGGTGCAGTTAAAATTACTTGGAATATCACGGGCTGCGTTTCTGCTCAAAGAACGGCTATTACAGTTAGCGTAATGCCATTACCAACAGTATCGATTGCCGGTTCTGCAACTGTTTGTAACGGACAAAGTGTAACTCTTACTGCGAGCGGTGCAACAACCTATACTTGGAGCAATGGCAGCTCAGCAGCCAGTATTGCTGTGGCACCTTCTTCTAATACAACCTACACACTCTCTGGTAGAAGTACCGCTGGCTGTCAAAGTGCAGCTGCAGCTTCGTTAGCTGTTACTGTATATAGCCTTCCAATATTAGCTGTTAGTGGCACCAATACCTTGTGTGCGGGACAAAGTGTATTACTCACCGGTTCTGGTGCTAACACCTATACGTGGAGCAATAGCATTAATACCGCTACTAATTCTGTAGCACCTACAAGCAATACGACTTATTCATTAAATGGTTCTAGCTCGCAAGGTTGTGCTGGTACCCAAGTTACCTATGCGGTGACCGCATATAGCTTGCCTGTTCTTTCAATATCAGGTACAAATACCTTGTGCGTTGGTAACGCTGTTACCCTAACTGGTAGTGGCGCATCAACCTATACCTGGAGTAACGCGCTAAATACAACCACTATCAGCGTGAACCCAGCAACAACAACCAGTTACAGCTTAACTGGTCGTAGCAGTAACGGTTGTTTAGGGAATACGGCTGTTGTTACTGTGACGGCTAATCCAATTCCAACCATTGCTGTGGCTGGTACTACGTTGATTTGTCAGGGACAAACAACAACACTTACTGCTTCTGGCGCAAATACCTATGCGTGGTCGGGTGGACCATCTACCGCTGCAAATGCAGTTACACCTGCAACTACAACTAACTATACCGTTACAGGTACATCGGCAGCGGGTTGTGCAACAACGGCCGTTCGTTCGGTAAGTGTTCAATCTTCTATTACTGTGAACGTGTCTGGTACTAACACACTCTGCGCGGGGAACACTGTAACACTAACAGCAAGTGGCGCAACTTCATACGTATGGAGCAATGCTGCAACAACCAATACCACGGCAGTAACGCCTTCATCAACAGGGTCGTATTCTGTTGCTGGAACAACCGGCGTTTGTACTGCTACTGCTGCTATGGTGGTTACAGTTAATGCTAACCCTGTATTGAGTCTTACTGGCACAACTTTAATTTGTCAGGGACAAACTACTACGCTCACAGCTTCAGGTGCTAACACCTACGCTTGGTCTGGCGGTCCTTCTACTGCTACTAACGTTGTATCGCCTTCTACAACTACCAACTACACCCTTACCGGTACATCTTCAGCTGGTTGTGTAACCACAGCGGTAAGCTCTGTAAGTGTTCAGCCTTCTATTTCAGTGAACGTTTCAGGAACCAATACGCTTTGTGCAGGTGGAACAGTAACACTTACTGCTAATGGTGCTACCTCCTATAACTGGAGCAATGCGGCCACAAGCAATACTACCGCTGTATCGCCTTCAACTACCGATACGTATTCGGTAACTGGAACAACCGGCGTTTGTACAGCAACTGCTGCTATGGTTGTTACTGTTTACCCAAATCCAACGTTAACACTGGTTGGTGACACTGCCGTGTGCCTTGGTGCTACTGCTAACTTTACCGTGAGTGGCTCAGATACGTACAATTGGAGTACTGGTGCTACTACTGCTACTCTAGCCGTGACGCCAACTGCAGCTACTGTTTATTCAGTTGTTGGTACTTTCTCAACTGGATGTAGCAGTGTTGATTCAACGGCATTAAACGTGCTTAGCTTGCCTGTTCTTACATTAACAAATGTCTCTGCTATCTGTATGGGCGATTCAGTCATCTTTACTGCAAGCGGTGCAGATACGTACACCTGGAGCACCGGTGCAACTGGAACTACTGCTGTATCACATCCTACTACAAATACATCTTACTCGGTAGTTGGTCAATTTACTACAGGCTGTTCTGACACCGCCTATGCCAATGTGGTTGTTAATGCGCTACCAGTTTTGGTTTTGACACCTAGTACTGCTATTATTTGTTCTGGTGAATCAGCTAATCTCAGCGTAAGTGGAGCAGCTAATTATACGTGGAATACCGGAGCAAATACGGCTACACTTGCTGTAACACCAACAATCACTACAAGCTATTCTGTCGTAGCAACTTCAACTGATAATTGCGTTAATGCCGCTTCGGTTAACGTTACTGTTGATGCTTGTACAGCCATTAACAAAAACTTGAGTAACGTCGTAGTGGTTTATCCAAATCCAAGTGCGGGTGTCTTCACTATTGAATCAGAAGGTACTTGTCATCTGATAATCTATAACGCAATCGGACAATTAGTCCACCAAAAACAATTTAACACAACTACTTCAATTGATCTTACAGCTGCTCAATCGGGTGTTTACTTTGTGCGTGTTACCAATGCACAAGGGGCGGTTGTTATTAAACAATTGATTAAGGAGTAATCTACTTCACCTTCTTAAAAGGGCTGTCTAGCAATAGATAGCCCTTTTTTATTTAATCAGTTTGGCTTTACGTAACACGAATAATTGAGATTGGTGTTTAATGCAAACGGGTTTAAGCTACTAACCAAACATAAAAACAACGGCTTATTCTGTTGCTCAATAAGATTATTTAATGGGAAAAGTAGGTGCGATCAAAAAACTAACTGCCACTTTTTGTTATTGTTTTTACAACCAATTTAAGGGGCATTTCTATTTTCCGCTTCCCAACGTCCTCAACCAAAATATCTTCTTCTAGTTTTTCGCAACCTTTGGCATAAACTGTAATGCGGTAGCGACCAGCAGGAAGGGGTAAAATAAACTTGCCCGTTTTAGAATGGGGAATGTAGGTGTATTCGTACTGCGTTTTTAAATCCTTTACTAGAATACTCCCTGTGTAAAAGGAAGGCGCCTTGTTAATGGTGTCATTGTAATAAAGTTGACCATTGTATACAACGGCTATCGGGTCGGTGGCGCTTAACCGAACACGGTACAAATCAAGATCTCCTAAGCCATTCGGTCGAAACGAACTTACATAGGCATAATGACCATCCGCAGTCACACTAATACTTAAATCATCATCGGTTGAATTGATAGGAAACCCAAGGTTTTCAGGTGGGGTAAAGGTATTAAGGTAGGGGTCCCACACAGTTCTAAACAAATCAAATCCGCCCATGCTATTATGGCCCTGACTTGCAAAATAAAGCGTTCTGCCATCGTATGATAAGTAAGGCATATCTTCGTTGTAGGGGGTATTAATGATATCTGGTAACCGCAGTGGCTCGCCCCAATGCCCATTTGGTAATTTACGGCTTATGTATAAGTCCGTATTGTTACCTATAAGTGATTTTCTGGAAATGAAAAGCACGTCCCCTTCCATTGAAATGCAGCCACTCGATTCAAATTGTTGATTGATGCGGTTTTCGAATGGTTGCGCTTTTGGAAATGCTTGTCCGTTGCGTTGCCGGATACTCACGTACAAATCGCCAACTTTTTCAATTCGATCCACGTACAAATAAAGTTCGTTACCATCGGGATTCATGCCGGTGACTTGTTCATCTAAAGGAGAATTGATGCCGCGGCCAGCATTACTGGCGGGGTTCCATCGGCCTTCTCCGGCTTCGCAAATCCAAACATCGCTGTTGCGGTAACCATCCATTTCTAAATTTTTACCTCCGATGTTTTCTTTTCTGCGTGATGTAAAAACAAGAAACGTTTCTTCTTGGTTAACAAATGGATTGTAATCTGGTTCACTGGAGTTAACAGTGGGACCAAGGTTTTTAAACGTTACCGATGAATTTGAACGCATGAACATAAGTGCATTCTTGCACTCCTGAATTTTCTTTTCTGCATCAACCGCGTGCTTGAGGTCGAGTGAGGCGTATTTCTGAAAACAATCAATGGCCTCGTCTATTCGGTTGGTTAGTTGATAAGCCCTCCCTAAATGCCACCAAACTTCGGGGTCTATTTTAGGATGAACTGAAGCCCTTTCTAATAAGGGTACAGCAAGTTCACGGTTTACTCTTGAGTTGACGTAACAAATTCCAAGGCGATAAACTGCTTTAATGTTATCCGGGTCCTTTTGTAATTCCTTCTTGTAAAGAGGAATGGCCATCAGGTAGTTCTTGTGCTTTAAATGTTCATCTGCATCTTCAATCTGCGTAAAACTAGCTGGCTGTGCAACTAATTGCAAAGTCAACAACAAAAGCGGCAGATGAAGAAAGTACCTCATCCAACTAAGATAATAAAAAGTTCATGAAAATTAACCGACGCGTAGCACTAAATCTACAAGCCGGTTGCTATAACCCCACTCATTGTCATACCAGCCAATAATTTTAACCATACTGCCAACAACACTGGTAAATTCTGCATCGAATAACACACTATGAGGGTTACCAATAACATCTGTACTTACAATGGGGTCTTCTGTGTATTGCAATATGCCCTTGAGCTCTCCTTCTGCAGCTTTTTTAAAGGCAGCATTGAGCATTTGTTCATCGACCTTAGTAGTTAATCTACACGTAATGTCGGTTAGCGAACCGTCAGGTACAGGTACGCGCATGCCGCATCCGCCAATCTTACCATGTAGCTCAGGAAAAATTTTAGTGATGGCTTTTGCAGCACCGGTTGAAGTGGGAATAATACTCATAGCCGCCGCCCTCGCTCTTCGTAGGTCTTTATGGGGCGCATCGTGTATGCGTTGATCGTTCGTGTAAGAATGTACGGTTGTAATGTAGGCTTCTTCAATACCAAATCCTTCAAGTACTTTCAACATAGGAGCTGCGCAATTGGTTGTGCAACTGGCATTGGAAAGTAAAATGTCTTCGGCTTGTATTAATTGGTCGTTGACGCCAAGTACAATGGTTTTTATGCTATCGTCCTTCGGAGGTGCTGAGAGAATAACTTTTTTTGCTCCTGCCTCTACATGCAACTGAGCACTGGCTCTGTCTAAAAAGTGACCGGTACTTTCAATCACCACATCTACTTGCAAGGTCTTCCATGGAAGGGTAGCTGGGGACTTCGATGAGGTTACAAGAACACGGTGGCCATTTATAGTCAGGCTCTCTGCATCGTAAGTTATGGTGCCGGGAAAGGCACGGTGAACGGAATCGTATTTTAATAAATGCGCAAGCGTTGCGGTATCAGTAATGTCGTTAATGGCAACAATTGTAATACGTGGATCGGTAATGGCATTGCGTAAGAATACACGGCCAATTCGACCGAATCCGTTGATGGCAACTTTAATAGTGGACATGGTTATTTTTTCCTGATCTGTTTTTTTTCTCCACTGGTCATGTTGTAAACATACCACGTGGTTTTAATTCTGATCCGGATTTCTTCGTCAGTGTAATACACCACCTCGTCTGCCTCCAACTTTTTTTCTACACGGTTAGAGCGATTGGCAATAACAAAGTACTCCGTTGGTTCAAACACTTCCATCACCACAAATTTTGGTGTGGCTAAATGAATGTGTTTTAGCGAACCGAAAACTTTTCTTTTGTTATAATCATAAATTTCATCCTCTGCACCGTTTTTTATCCCAGCTGAACACAGAATAAATAAGGAGTCTTTTGCATTGACATGAACACCCGAATATCTAGCCGGAAAGATCACCTTTTCTGTTCTATCTATCAAGCCGCTGAAGCGGTTTTCAGCTTCATTAACATCTTCTATCACAAACAGGTTGGGGTCGTCAGTAATTGCCACATCATAATGCCCCTTGAAGGTGATTTGCCTGAAATTACGGTCTACTAAGTATTTTTTGTTGTGAACGGCAACAGCAAATGGACCGTTTAAGTTAACGGTGACGGTGTTCTTTGAAAGTGTAAAAACACTGTTGGTATCATTGGTCTCGGTTCTTATGCGCAGGAGTTCTCCCTTACTGGTTCGGTAATTGCACAAGTAACTTTTGGTGGTGACTTTAAAAAGTTTGTTGTTACCCGATGAAATTTTGAGCTGACAGCCCAAACAAATGGTGCCGGCTTCATCCAACAAGTAAATGGTGTCGTACACGGCTGGGGCAACGACTTTACCGCTGTTACTCAAGCCATACCTTCCGTCTTTTGATTTAAAAACAGTGGGTTGTGTTAGTCCCAATAAAGGTAGAATCAACCATATGAGCAGGGTCAGTCTGGGCATGGTACTAAATGTACAAAAATATCGGCCGATTGTGAAAAAGCGTCGCCCCCACCTATAAAAAGAACGGGTACCGGCAATCGCTATTCAACGCGTGCTCCAACCTTTCTTTGGCAAACAGAGCTTAATTTGCTCTACTTCAGCAACAGCCAACAAATAGCCTTCCTCCATAGCCCTTGTCGAATGAAGGATTGATTTGTTTTTCGATAAGTTGGGCGTGCCCCCTCGCAACAAATGGGTCCCTTACTCAAACTACATTCGCCCATTTGTGCGGGGGTCGGGCCACTCCAGGCTCCGCTTCGCTGCGGTTTTCTCGTCCCATGCAGCAAAAGGCCTTTTACCGAAAAATACATCTGCCCTTTTGCTGCTGGGACCGAGAAGAACCAAGCCTTGCGTGTCCCTCACGCACATTACGGCCTCGCCGTCCACTGTTCTTGTTGCGTGCTCCTTATTGTTGATGTAATTGGGACTCTTAATCAAGTCGTAATCCATGTGATAAAAAACCGGCACAATGGGCAGTAATTTAGACCAAACTAAAGGGCTTGGGCGAGCATCGAATCGGGCTGCCAGATGGAGATGTGATCAAAAAAAAAGGCTGTCGGTAAGACAGCCTTTGAATTGACAAAGCGTTGATTAGCGCAAATATAACATTTCGCGGTATTTTGGTAATGGCCAAACGGCATCATCAATAATGTTTTCGAGACGATCGACGTTGTAACGAATTGTATCGAAATACGATTTTACATCTTCGCAATAAGCGTGCGCTTGTTTTTCGGCTGAGTTCAAAGCATTGGCGCGTTTGCGTGCTTCGGTCATGTCATCAGCCGCTTTCTTGATGATTGAAGCGCGTTCACTTATTTCAGCAATGAGTTCAAGGTGTGTTGAAGCTAATTTTTTAAACTCAGCCGGTGAGAATACAGCCTTCATACCAGTAACGCTATCTACTAAGGTTTTTTGATAAGCCAGTGCCGAAGGCAAGATTTGGTTATTCACCATCTCAGCCATGATACGCGATTCAATTTGAATTTTCTTGGTGTAGGTTTCTAAGTAAATTTCGTAACGGGCTTCTTGCTCACGGTGATTCAGAATGCCATGTCTCTCGAATAGCGATAAGGAATCCTTCGTTACCCATGCTTTCAATGCGCCTGGGGTGGTTGGCACGTTGCTTAATCCTCTTTTCTTAGCTTCTTTCTTCCAATCATCGCTGTAGCCGTTGCCTTCGAAGCGTATTTTTTTAGATGTTGAGATGTACTGTTTAAGAATATGGAAAATAGCATCGTCCTTGTCCAGCTTTTTCTTATCCATTAAACTATCTACTTCGTGCTTAAAAGCCATCAGCTGATTCGCTACAATGGTGTTCAAAACAGTCATAGCGCCTGCACAATTCGCAGAAGAACCTACAGCGCGGAATTCAAACTTGTTTCCAGTAAAGGCAAAAGGAGATGTACGGTTGCGATCCGTATTGTCAAGTAAAATATCTGGAATTTTAGCAATGCTGAGTTTAAGCGCTGTTTTTTCTTCTGGACTTAATTTTTTATCCGGTACGCTTTTTTCAAGTTCATCCAATACTTTGTTAAGTTGCTCGCCGAGAAACACACTCATAATTGCTGGAGGCGCTTCATTGGCACCTAAACGGTGATCGTTATTGGCACTGGCAATGCTTGCACGTAACAAATCGGCATGATCATGTACCGCCTTAATAGTATTGATAAAGAAGGTTAGGAATTGAAGATTCGTTTTAGGCGTTCTACCTGGTGAAAGCAGGTTTTTTCCAGTACTGGTTGCCAAACTCCAATTGTTGTGTTTGCCGCTACCGTTAACACCGGCATATGGTTTTTCGTGTAAGAGAACGCGGAAGTTATGACGCATGGCCACCTTCTCCATCACATCCATTAATAATTGGTTGTGGTCAACAGCAATGTTGATTTCTTCAAACACAGGAGCGCATTCGAATTGTGCTGGTGCTACTTCGTTGTGACGCGTGCGGACAGGAATGCCGAGTAAGTGGCTTTCGTATTCAAAATCTTTCATGAACGCTAAAACGCGTTCTGGAATAGAGCCCCAGTAATGATCTTCTAATTGTTGGTTTTTGGCAGATATATGTCCGAATAAAGTTCTGCCGGTTTGTTGTAAGTCGTAACGGATGTTGTACAGGGCAGCGTCTACCAAGAAATATTCTTGTTCCCAGCCGAGTGTGCCAATTACCTTGGTCACGTTTTTGTCGAAATACTGACAAACGTCGGTAGCAGATTTATCGAGTAAACTTAACGACTTAAGCAAGGGTGTTTTGAAATCGAGTGCCTCACCGGTGTATGAAACGAAAATCGTTGGAATACACATGGTATTACCCCAGATAAAGGCAGGCGAGGTCGGGTCCCATGCGGTATAGCCGCGTGCTTCGAAAGTAGAACGTACTCCCCCGTTTGGAAAAGAGGAAGCGTCGGGTTCTTGTTGTACTAATTGTGAACCACTGAAACGTTCGATGGCACGCCCATTGCCAATTGGTTCAAAAAAGCCATCGTGTTTTTCAGCAGTGGTCCCAGTGAGGGGTTGAAACCAGTGGGTGTAATGAGTAACGCCCTTACTAATAGCCCAAGCTTTCATGCAGGCTGCCACTTGGTCCGCCATACGGCGCTCAATTGATACCCCTTTCTCCATTGCTTCCTTCACACAGTTGTAGCCTTCTTCGCTCAAGAATTCGCGCATGGCGTCTATTCCGAAAACATTGGCTCCGAAATATTCACTGACTTGTTTGTTCGGTTGACTGGTTTCGACAGGAGTGCGTTTGCCGACTTCCTGAAGTGCTAACATTCTGCGTGTTGTCATGGTTTATAGGGGGGATTAAAGTTGTAAAACTGAATTTCTGCACAAATTTACCTATTTTTTAGGGGGGTAGTTGTGAAAAAGTGTGTTTTTTTCAACTTTTGATTAAAAAAAGGGGGGGGTGTATGACAAAAAAGTGGAAAAAATAAAAAACCCCCTTGGTTAGAAGGGGGTTTTTAAAAGTGCGACTAATGATTAATTCTGAAGAAGGATTTTCTTGGTAGTGACAACGCCTTCTGCTTCTACTTTAACAAAGATAACACGGTCCTCCGTTACAATCGGCAGATACTGCTCCGTTTCTGTACCTTGAATGGAGAGGTCGTCCATAATTTTTTGTCCCATTAAGTTATACGCAGAGATGGTGGCCTTCGTATCTTTTTGAAATTGAGTGAGCACATAGGCGCCTTTAGCATTGCTGCCAATGGCAACAAATTTAACGGGACTCAATTCTTGAATGCCAACTGAGTTAGCATTTTCGTCCTGACAAATCAAGAGTTCAAAACGCGGTGAAGTTGTAGTGTCGCTTATTGTTGCCACGAATGGACCTTTACGCATGTCGTGATAAGCGTTGGTTTGTTTGTCATGAATTACAACGCAGCTGTTAAATGCGCGGATATCGCCCATGGTAATGGAATAGGTGCCCGTGGTGTTAACCTTCGTGTATAGTGGAATTGTAACACTTTGTGTAAGCACAGGGAAGCTTAGTGCGGCGAACTCTTCACCCAGCCATTTACTTGAAATATAGGGCTTTGTTGTAGGGCCGCCACCTTGGCTCATATTTGATAAAGCGGTTTTCATTTTATGCAAATCGTATCGGTCGAAGCCTGTAGTTGTTTCTTCATTGAATGAGAAATAAATCTTGTCATTGACATTGTTGTTGCCGTTCAAACTAATCGAAAACCTTGAAACATTAACAGCTTTGCGTGTCAAATTGGTGTTTGAATTGACTTTTTGTGCTTCATTGAATTGAACAGCCAAGTTGCCGCCACCAGTTGATTCTAAAAGAAAACCTTGCCCAATTGGTAGCACATCACCATTACCGAATGGTAAAGTAATAAACCCGTTTTGTGCGTCATGCACAACACAGTATAAATTAAATGAATTGTCTAACAAAAACAGATCAACATCAATCGGTGAGGGGTAGGGGTTGGCCGATAAGCCAAAAAATTGTGTTGACCAAGGACCACCACCTGAACCAAACTTTATTGTTGGGGCATAAGCGCCTGACACCACAGATGAAAGGTTACTTACTAATGTTAGGTCACTTGTTGTACTAAAGCCATCCCCAATATAGGCCCAATAGCCTTGACCCGGTGTGAGCGCTGTAGCAGAACTAATTAGGGTGGTTTCAAAATCGTCTCCATCCCATCCCTGAACAGAATAGAAATTACCTGGAACAACCGTTGGGTCATAGGTACACCCAGTACAAGTAACAAAGAAGGACGCTTCAAGGTCTAGTACAGTCATGCCGTTAACAGGTGCGCCTATCATGGCCCATCCAGTGGTTGGACCTGGGATATATGCATTTACTTGAACATTACCATTGATCGTACCACCGCTTATAGGACCAATGCTGCCTTTGGCTGTAGAGGACCCAGTAAGTGTCAGGTTATTTCCTGTGTTTAAGCGACCTGTTCCTTGAATATCAACTAGTCCAGATGTTGAAAGGGCAGAGTTAATGGTCAAGGTGCTGCTATTAGCAACCGCAATGCCAGCAAGCGAAGTAACACCGGTGATTGCACTAGCAGAACCATTAAAAACCAGTTTAGCACTCGATGCATTTGAAACAGTGCCAACGTTTGAGAAAGTGTTAGATACCACTAAGTCACTGGCTGTAGGCAAGTTTATGCTTGCTCCTGATTGAACAATAAGGTGGTTAAAGTTCCTAGAGGTCCCATTGATGGCTGCACCACTTATGGTGGCCCCAGTACCGCTGAAATAAACGCTCGATGAAGAGGCACTAACTAAACTGCCCGAGGTGTGTGTCCAGTCACCCTGCACGTTTATGGCATTGGTTATGGTAATGTTGCCAGAAGTATTTAATACCAAGTTGGGCAGTTTACCACGATTAGCGTTGGAGGCTGTTACGCCCGTAAACACAATGGGGCCGGATCCAGTAAAGTTAATAGTGCCACTGTTCCCTGAAGGCGTACCTGTACTCGCACTACTTGAAATACTGAGATTGCTTGTAACATCAATAGAGCCTTGCAAACTTAATGGTAGGTTGCTGTTCCAATTGAGCGTGGCTGTGCTTATGCCTGAAGTGGTAATCGTTCGGCTACCCGAACTTGTTGATTGAAAACGAAGTTGTGTGATGCTTATGTTATTAGCTGTAAGCGTATAAGATTGTGCTGTAGGCATCGTAAGCACCATTAAACCACCATTATCGGTGATGGTGCCACCAGTATGAAAGAAACTGCCACCATTGGCAATAACAAAACCAGTGGAATTATCAGAGGTCATAATTAGCGTGCCACCATCCATTACAAAGTTACCGTTGATAGTTACGTCAAATGCGTCACAATCAATGGTTCCAGAATAGCCATTCGTAATGGTCCACCCCCCAATGGTAACACCACCAGTAAACCGGCAATTGTTACTGCCGGAATTAAAGACAACTAAATCATTTACCAAACTTGGTACCCCAGTAGGAGACCAATTGGTGCCGATATTAAAATCGTCATCCGTGGCGCCAGTCCATGTATAAGTAGTCTGACTCTTAATTGACACGACCGATAACAGAAAGATAAGTAATAAGCGGTAACTTAACATGAAATACAAATTTGATTTGACAAGTTAATGAATAAAACCACATGTTAGTACAAGGGAGGCTCTATTGTAATTAATTGAAAAACAGATTTATACAAATAGAATTTGGAGCAGGCAGGTAAAAACCACGTTAAAAATATTCTACTGCGCGTTATTATTCTTCGGTTTTATTCCAAAACAACGCATATTTCTCTCTGTTCAGTAGACTCCGTAATCAAATTTTGAAGGATGACTTAATGGGTTTCGGGAAACACATTTATATTTATCGAATCATGCATTATTTGATATAATCTTACATGTATCAATTTAATATACACGCTTAGCGAACTGTAATTGCAGCTACTATTTAAGATGAAATGGAGTGCTGAGAATGAAAAGCATTAACTGATAATTGACCAAAGCACTCGGCGAAAAACAGGTAACACAACGAAAAGCAGTTACTAAAAAATGCAGGGTACTTTACTAATTGCCTAATATGCAATCGCCATCTAATTTACTTTTTATTAGAACGACAAAGGGGGTGTCTTATCGCAAGAATATAAACGAACTAAAAGTACTTAGAAGTACATTAAAAAATGAATTATCCACCCAGTAGATACGCTAATTATTGATAATTATTTTTTTGGTAACTACCTCGTTGTTAGCAGTTACTTTTACAATAATTATTTTTTCATTGGTTTCTATGGGCAGTTTTGTTGCGCCTTGCTCTGACTGAAAACGGAAGGTGTCCATAATTTTTTGTCCAACTACATTATAGACCTCTATTTCTACTTGTGTTGCATTGGGATACTGTGTGAATAGATAGACACCATCGGAGGTGCTCGCTATTTTTGTCAAACTAGTCACATCAGGGGTTGAAATACTTGTAGAATGGGCGTTTTCATCCTCAAACAGCAACAATTCAAACCGGTTGGTGTCATTAATGTCTTGTATATAAAACACATAATTTTTAAGTAAGAGGTTCGTAAATGCGTTTGTTTTTTTATCATGAAGAATAACACAACCGCTATAAACTTTTAAATCGGTGACATTGATGGTGTAGGTGCCAACTGAGTTGAACTTACAAACCAAAGGTATGGCTACGCTGCTGCTTAAAACCGGTAAACTTAAAACAGCCATTTCTTCGCCTAGCCAAAGGCTATTAATTTCTGAATGGTGTGCTGGAGGAGGGGTTGATTTATTGATGTTTGATTTTACCTTATGAAGGTCTAATTTATCAGCTTGGAAAGAGCCCATGTTGCTTACCATAAAATGAGTTTTGTTCTTGTAGCCAGGTGCGCCCGATAGTTGAAGGGCGAATTGTGGAATTTTAGGGACTGATTTAGTAACTGAATTCGCGCTAGTAGCCTTCATTGTTTCATCAAAAACGAGAGGTTGACTACCGCCATTCATAAATTCAACGCACATTCCTTGCGCTATAGGGAACTTGGCATTGCTACCAAAGGGCACCGTTATCCAGCCGCCAGTGCCGCCATTTGCATCGGCGTCATAAACACTAACATTTAAGGATTGAAGAACGGAGGAGTTAGCAAATGCAAATAAATCGTGATCGAGTGGTGATGGATAGGGATTGGCGGCCAAGCCAAAATATTGGGTTGAGTAAGGGCCTCCGCCGGTTCCTGCGGCAATGTTTACCGTGTAATTACCAATGATAGGGGTATTCAGATTACTATAAAAGGTAAAATCGCTGGTGGTTGTTGGACCGTCACCCACAAATAGCCAAAGCGATTGTCCCGGTGTCAAAGGCGTAGCAGAGGTGATGCCAGTAGTGATGAAATCATCTCCATCCCAGCCTTGCACCGAATAAAAATCGCCTGGTACGACGGTTGGGTCGTAAGTGCACCCAATACAGGTGATGAAGAAGGAATTTTCTAAATCAATAACAGTCATGTTGTTGACAGGTGGCCCGAGCAGTACCCAGCCACTTGTTGGACCAGGTATATAGGAATTAACTTTTACATTACCATTTAAAGTGCCTCCATTTAGTGAATCGATGCGGGATTTTTGAGTGGCTGTTGATTCGAGGGTCAAATAGCCACCTGTGTTTAATTCACTCACGCCCTGAATGTCTACTTCTTCATAAATAGAAAGCGGCGTATTGAGGGTGAGTGTGTTGGAATTGATAACAGTTACTTCATTGAGTGAAACAGTACTAGTTCCTGATATTTCACTATTCGGCCCGATAAAAACGACTCCTGCTTGTGCGCCATTTGTCGTAGTGCCGTCTACTGAATACGTTGAAGCCACAACCAAGCTGTTGGTGGTTGGCAAAGTGACGTTCCCTGTCCCAGTTATGATGAGGTTGTTGAAATTAAGGTCGGTACCGTTAATGGCTGTTCCAGAAATGGTTGAGGTAGTGCCCGAGAAATAGATGGAGGAGGCAGAAGTGGCGGTAATTTGGCCTGCATTATGAGTCCAATTGCCATCAATATTTAGACAATTACTGAAAGTAATGCTCCCACTAGTATTTATAGTTATGGAAGGCAGCATTCCAAAAAAGCGTTTAGAAAGGGATACGCCTTTTACCAAGATAGGGCCTGCGCCAACAAAATTTATTGTACCAGTGTTGCCAACGGGCGTAACAGAACTAACACGTCCCGAATTGAGTGAAAACGTACTTGTGACATCAATCGAACCTTGGAAGGCAAGTGATCCCGCGTTGTTTTGAGCCAAGGTATTGGTAGTGATGCCAGAAAGGCTAATTGTCCGGGTAGTTGATGAGCCAGTTGGACTGTCTAGGTATACCAATGAAACAGAAAGGTTTGTTGCACTTAAAGAATAAGTCTGATTTTGCGTCATGTAGATGGCTAATTTTCCACCATGATCAATAAATGTGCCACCTGTTTGAATAAAATTACCGCTGACACGCAAGCCCGTACTTAAATCCATGGTGTTGAGGAAGACGCCGCCATCCATAACAAAGTCTCCATCAATCGAAACATCGACAATATCACAATTGATAAGACCGCTGTAGCCAGAAGAGATTGAAAAGACGCTCGCAGCAACACCCATATCTAGAAAACAGTTGTTACTGCCTGAATTAAAAATTATGGTATCGCTATTTGATGATGGTGCAACCCCTCCGAGCCAGTTCGTTCCTTCAGAAAATAGAGTGTCAGTAGTGCCCACCCATTCAAAAACCTGTGATTTTAAAGCGGCAGTAGGTAAGCAGAGAACAAGGATGAAAATGAATACACGCATGGCTAATTATTTGTACAATAAGATTAACCAAATGAATTTCAGCTGTTGAACCAAACTAGCCTCAAACATTACTATGTGGTAAACTGCTGGATCAAAAAACCCTTTCATTGAGGTTTTATGCAGCCGATGGCAAAACAGGACCTCGGAAATAATAGAAAGGCTATTTTTAACCGGCTATACTGCCAATTAGCCTACTTATAAAGCGATACTGCACAAACTACGGAATTTGTCTTACTTTTGCTTTTCTGTGAAAAATCGGCTACTATTTCTAATTATGCTTGTGCCATTCAGCATGTTATGGGCACAAAACGGCGGCAGTGTGAAGGGCTTTATTTACGATAAAGCCAATGGCGAACTGGTGCCTTTTAGCAACGTTTTTTTGAAAGGCACTACCATTGGTTCGGGTACGGACTTAAACGGCTTTTTTATTCTTACAAAAATTCCAGCCGGGAAGTACACGCTCGTGATTTCAAATTTGGAATACGACACTATTCGTGAACCAATTGAAATTCAGAATGGCGTGGTTCTCAATAAAAAGTTCTTTGCAACTAAGGGTGGGATAAGTTTACAAGAGGTAGAAATCGAAGCCTCCAATACAGAGAAAGTCGAAAACACCACCGTTGCTACACAAAAGATAGACCCGGTTATTATCAATAAACTACCAAGCGTTGGTGAACCTGATATTGCCCAGTATTTACAAGTGTTACCTGGAGTGGTGTTTACGGGAGACCAAGGGGGGCAACTTTACATTCGTGGCGGATTACCAGTGCAGAACAAAGTTTTGTTAGATGGGTTGATTGTTTATAATCCATTTCACTCCATTGGCTTGTTTTCTGTTTTTGATACCGATGTGATGAAAAATGCCGATGTGTACAGCGCTGGGTTCGGTGCCGAATACGGCGGACGCACTTCTTCGGTGATGGATGTAACCACACGTGATGGCAATAAAAAAAGAATGAGCGGTAAATTCGCTGCGTCTACTTTCGGTGCTAAACTTACGCTAGAAGGACCTTTAAAAAAGATGAAGGAAGATGGAGAATGGAGCTCGTCCTACATTTTTTCTGCCAAACACTCGTACCTTCCTCAAACATCACAAGTATTGTACAGCTATGCACGTGAAGGGGGATTACCTTTTTACTACACCGATGTGTATGGCAAGGTGTCGATCAACTCAACTACTGGAAGCAAGATTAGTCTTTTCGGCTTTAATTTTAATGATAAGGTAGATTACAGTGGCTTCAAGTCCTACAAGTGGAACAACATGGGCATTGGCGCTAATTTTGTTTTAGTGCCTCAAAACAGCAACCTTTTAGGTGAAGGGGTTTTTGCCTACTCAAAATACAGAATTGATTATACCAATCCTTCTTTAATAACCGATTCTAAATCATCTGAAATAAGTGGCATCAACACTGGATTTAATTTTGTGCGATTTATTCGCAAACAGGAATTGCGCTTTGGTTTTGAAGGCGTGATTACTAACACCAGTTATAAAGTTCAAAACCCATCGTATGCTGTTATCAATCTTTCTAGAAGCACCATGGATGTGGCCACGTATATCAAGTACAAGTATGTTGACCGCAAGACCAAATTGATTTTTGAACCCGGCTTTCGTTTGCAGTATTATGCCACGCTTGGCGTTTTGTCGCCCGAGCCCCGCCTAGCCTTTAAGTACAATATCACTAAAAAGTTACGCGTAAAAGCTGCGGGTGGCTTGTACAGCCAAACCTTAATGGCTGCCAACAGCGATCGCGATGTGGTGAATTTGTTTTATGGTTTTATAAACGCGCCTGAAAACAACGATATATCGAAAACCTATCTTGACCGTAATGGTAATTCGCAGGCTGTTAATTCTTCAGTACAAAAGGGTAAACACGTGGTGGCCGGTGTCGAATTCGATCTTTTTAAATACCTCGAAGTAAACATCGAAGCTTATGAAAAGTTCTTTGATCAGGTGATCAACATCAACCGTGATAAAATTTACGATGATAATTCAACCAACGAGGCTCGTCCCGATGAAGAAAAGAAAACCTTTGTAATTGAACAAGGCAGAGCCCGTGGGCTCGACTTCGTTTTGAAGTACGACCGTAAACGCTATTATTTTTGGGCCGTTTATTCACTCACGTTCAATGACCGCTGGGTAGGGAATTCTACAACCAAAACAGTGTTTAACTATGCTCCCAATTACGATAGGCGCCATAATGTGAATTTGTTGGCTTCGTATAATTTTGGCAAACACAAAAATTGGGAAGTTAATGCGCGTTGGAATTTTGGAACTGGTTTTCCATTCACCCAAACACAAGGGTATTACAACCAAATCAATCCACAGGGCAATATCAATTTCCAATTCCAAAATGCGAATGGAACATTAAGTTATATACCTGGTACGCTGAATGGTGGACGATTGCCAGATTTCCACCGATTGGACATAAGTGTGAAATACAATTACAAATGGTCAGAAAAAACGCTGTTAGAAGTCAATTTAGGGGTGACCAATGTTTATAACCGTAAAAATATTTTCCAAGTGGATCGTTTTACCTTTGTGCGTGAAAACCAATTACCCATTATGCCAAATCTCACCATGAGTGCGACGTTCTGAGTAATTAACGATTTTCTTTTTTTTTCCTGACCGGCAACCGGTACATTTGAGCGATGGATTTTAAGCCACTTTCTTCTTGGTTTGGTACAACTGCGACGCCTTTTTTAATTGCGGGACCGTGTGGTGCTGAATCGTTCGAACAATTAGATGAAACGGTTAGTCGGCTTAAAGCATCGGTTGCTCCCCAACTCGTTAGGGCGGGTGTTTGGAAACCACGCACGCGGCCCGATTCTTTCGAAGGCAAGGGCGAAGAAGCGTTGATGTGGTTGAGGGACATTCGACAACGCTACCAACTACCAATAACTGTTGAGGTCGCCAACCCGAAACACGTTGAATTGGCTTTACAGTATGGTGTTGATGTGTTGTGGATTGGCGCCCGTACTACTGTGAATCCGTTTTCTGTTCAGGAAATAGCCAACGCCTTAACAGGTGTAAAGGTGCCTGTAATGGTAAAAAACCCTGTGCATGCTGATTTGCAATTATGGATTGGAGCGATAGAACGTCTGCATAGAGCTGGGATTTCGCAAATGGCTGCCATTCACCGGGGCTTTCATCGCTACGGGTTTTCAAGTTACCGCAACGATCCGATGTGGTCACTGCCAATAGAATTAAGAACACAATTACCAACTCTACCAATTATTTGTGACCCGAGTCATATAGCAGGAAAAAGAAGTTTGGTAGCAGAGATTGCTCAAAAAGGGTTGGATTTAGGTTTTGACGGGCTCATGATAGAGTCACATTACCGTCCGGATGAAGCACTCAGTGATGCCGCACAGCAATTACTGCCCGAGGATTTGGCTGCGCTGTTATCGAACCTTGTTATTCGCAGTAACAAGGGAGTGTACGATTCAGCCAATGCCTTGGTTGAGTTGCGACAGGCAATCGATGATATCGATTTAGATATTTTAAGAGCCCTAAGTAAACGGCAGGAAATCATTGAAAAAATCGCCTATCACAAAGCGAATAAACAAATGACCATTTTTCAATTAGAAAGGTGGCAGGAAATTTTGCGCACACGTGGGCAATGGGCTGATAAATTGGGAATTTCGCGCACACACGTTGAAAAGCTTTGTCAGTTGCTACATGAAGAGAGCATTCGTTTGCAAAACTTGTCAATGAATGATCAGGCGGATGTCCAGGATGGTCGTCGCACTAACGCATAAACCGCCACGACGCAAGCGTAAACGGGATAGATAAAGCCCACCGTGAAGGCTGGTAATAACAACGACCAGTTGCGTGTAAAGAACAAAGAAGGCAAGAGCAAAATAATATCTGACACTAGCTTACCGGCAAGGAATACCATGAGCCAAGTATTTTTTTCGGGGAATAGCCACCCATAAACAAGTAACACCAACCAAGCGGCGTTTACAAAGCCAGTTAGTAATGCCACAAAAAGGTTGATGAGGTTACCGTTGTATTTCGTTTTTGAGGCCCAACGCGCTTTTTGATTGAGTAAGGTTTTAAAATTACCCATGGCACTGGTGTAAACAAGTGCGGCGGGATGGTTAAGGAATTCTATTTTTGCCGCCTTTATTTTTTTAACGTCGTTTAAAAAAAAGACATCATCGCCTGATTCAATATGCAAATGGTTTTTAAATCGTCCCGTTGCATCAAAAAGTTTTTTGGAGAATGCCATATTGGCCCCACTGCAAAGAAAAGCTAGACGGAGTTGTATGCTTCCACCACCCACCATGGTAAGAATGTTTTGTTCAATCGCTTGCAATGCCCACAATAAGCCGCTGTTGGGTTTTAAAGTAACCGGACCAGCCACGAGTGTGAGGTCGTGACGCAGGAGCGGAGATACCATGTGTTGCAACCAATTAGGAGAAGGACAACTGGTATCGGCATCGCGCGTTACAATGAGGTTGCATGAAGCATGCGATATGGCAAATGCCATGCTGGCTTTTTTACCTTTACGAACGGGGTTTGTAATGACTTTAGCCGTGATGCCTGATTTTGAAAGTAGTTCTTTTGCAAAGCTGCCTGTTCGGTCGTCGCTTGCATCGTTTACCACGACAATTTCCATTAAATCGTGGGGGTAATCTTGTCGGAGAATACCCTCTAAACACGCAACAATGTTGCGTTCTTCGTTACGTGCACAAATGAGGATGCTTACAGGTTGTAAACTCGTTAAAGAGGGTAGTGGTTGTTGCTTTTTAATTAAAGGCCAAAAGGCCATGACAGAAAGCAACACCGTGTAAACAAGCAATATGACTACCAGATAAATCACTTTCGTAAATTTTTTACTGAAGCTTTAAAATCAAATTCTTCTTGTACCAAGAAGATGTAGCCTACAATGCTTGGAACGATAATGTTTACCATCCATATACTAACAGAGGCCATGGCAAGGGCTGTTTCACTCATCCCTTGTCCGCTAAACACCGCCAAGGCTATAGCTGCACGAACAGCGGCTTCGATAACGCTAAACATTGGAATAACGGTTGTAAAAAAGAAGTACAATAAAATGCAAGCGAGTGTAGTTAGCGTGAAATCGGTATTAGCAAATAAAGAGAGAATGAGTACAAATTGAAGCGTAAACACAGAGAATCGCACCACCGATAACCCCAATAATTTAAAAAAGAGGTGTGCTGTTAGTGGGTACTCAAAAGGCGTTGCATCGGGTGTTTTATTAAACCGTTTTGTTAACCAATTCATAAACCGATTGAGATGGCGTAACAACAAGGCCATGGCTATTAAAACGAGGAGGCTTAGCGCTACGGCCACAATTGGCAACCAACTCGCACCACTCACTGTTTCATTGAGGCGGTAGAGGAGGGCTGTTAGTCCGCAGAGAATGGTCACCGTTAATTGAATCATGCCATTAACAAAATGCAGCAAGGTTATTTTCGTTCGGTTTTCGGGTTTAAAAAACAATATTTTGGCAACAAATTCGGTTGCTCGGCCGGGCGCCAGATTGCCCAAACATACTCCGCTGTATACTGAGCGAGAGGCGCGGTTATAAGAGAGGGCTTCAACAGTGGCTGTAATTATTTTCCACTTCAACGATTCGATGCCCCAATTAACAGGGATGAGGGCCATGGCGAATACAGCACAAATCAGTCCATGCCAACTAAACACAGCGTCCTTTAGCAACGAAAGGTTGGTTGGTGTAAGGTCGTTTTTTAATCGCCACCAGATTAAAGCAGCGCTGCCAACACCGACTAAAATTTTAATAAGTAAGAAAAGAAACTTTTTACCCTGCATGCTAATTCCGTTAAATTTACATCATCTGTGCTAAACCGTGGGTAAAAAATGAGTAAGGACCGCATTATTCTTGGAATTGATCCGGGCACCATTGTCATGGGTTATGGCCTTATTTCGGTTCAGGGCACGAAGGTAAGTACACTAGCGGTCGGCGTTATTAAGCTTGAAAAATTAGATGATCACGCTGTGCGTTTGAAGCGCATATTTGAAAGAACGATTGGCATTATTGATGAATTTCACCCCGATGAATTAGCCATTGAAGCACCGTTTTTTGGAAAAAACGTGCAATCGATGTTAAAGCTGGGGCGGGCCCAAGGAGTGGCTATTGCAGCTGCGTTGAGCAGGGACATTCCCTATGTGGAGTATTCGCCACGGAAAATAAAAATGAGCATTACTGGAAATGGAAATGCCAGTAAGGAACAAGTTGCGGCTATGTTGCAACAAACATTGGGCATCAAGAATCACGATTATTTAGATGCAACTGACGCCTTGGGCGCTGCCCTTTGCCACTACTATCAAAACAAGAAGGTAGCTAGTGGAGGAAAATCGTATACTGGCTGGAAGGCCTTTTTAAGCGATAACCCCGCGCGGGAAGCCAAAAAATGATTTTGTAGGATTTACCAGGGCCGTAAAGTGCGCCCCCGACAGCAGTGGCAGCCCACAGTTAACGGGTGTTAGCAGGCGTTGTGTGGCGTAGGCCCCGCAGGTAGGGTAATTATGGCGGCTGTTACCTGCGGGGACCACGCACACACTATGCCTGCTTACACTGGGGAACTGTGGCTACAACGAATGGCGGGTTAAGGCGCCCAAAAAACCAAGCGCCAACAATTAATGTTTTAGGCTATTGAGCTTTTTACACGCAACCAATTGGTCGTAATAGGTGCCAATTTTTCGGAAGTAAATCAAAACGGTGTAATCGTTTTCGGTATCCCAAAAGTTTCCTTCAGAGGACACTTCTTCAGCTTCGGCGGCATTGCCAAAGGTTTTCATGTACACGTAATTGTAGTAACCCTGTTTTAGATAAATACGGGCTTCGTAACGCAGCGTAATGTCGTTGTACTTCATTTTAAAATCGGGGTTGAGTCGCCAGTCAGATAACTTACCAAAAATATAGTACTGCGCCCCTTCTTCTTTTTTAGGCATGTTGAGGGTAAAGTCAACATAAACATAATCTGCCTCAACGTCAGAGTTGCTATTTGCCTGGTAACTTTTAATAAGGAAATTGCCATTAAAGTCGTTGTAAAACAAGTAGGGTTTACGCACCCGCAACTCGTCGGGAGTAAGCACGGCGTGGTTCATAAGGTTGTCGTCTTTGTAAATTTCTTTCACTCTTTCAGAAAGGTTACGTACACTTCTTACATCGAAGTAGCGGAATTCGTTGCTACCATTAAAGGTAGCGAGGTCGTCCATTGAATAAATAAATTGGTTGCCATTCATAAACGCCGGTTTCATGCCTTGCGCTATATTGTCCCATCGGTTATTTTGTTGAATCACAATTTTAACATCGCGGTGCGGGTTATTGATGTCGGCGTTTAAAGGTGTAACTGTAAAATCGATGTGTTGTTTTGAAAATTGATCGTTGCCAATTGCTTGGCGGAATGTTGCGCCCACATTTACTTGATTATCGAAGACCATGAATCGGCGGCAGAGCACGAGGTTATCGCGGTTGCCATCGGCGTATACAATGAGCAAGTAATTGCCGCTTTTTGAAAAGTGGGTATTGTTTTGAGTATTGGCTTGGGGGAACGTAATGGAGTAGTGCGTGTACTTTTGCATGGTGCCTGAGGCATACACCGAGTTAAGAATATTCATGTCATAAAATCCATTGATGTATTCGCTGATCATGAGGTCGGAGGGGGTCCAGTCGCTATTGCAATGTTGGAAGGTGATGCTGTATTGTTTTTGATCACCGTCAAGGTCGTCGAAACTCAAGTACAATTGTTCGTTGCCATTAAGCGAAATGATGGGTGGTGAGAATTCCCAGCTCAGTTCATGAAACTCAACCGTTTTGATGGTGGATTTATAGACATAATCTTCGAACCGCAGGCGGTTATCGTTTACGTAATCATCCTGATCCTGAGCAAATGACGCGCTATACAACAGCACGTTAAGGAGGAAGAGGAGGGCGTGTTTCATATTATGATAACGCAGAGATAGCCGAAATAATTGCCATTATTTTTGGCTTGCAAAAAGCCTCACCTTACTTTCTTCACGGCGAAGCAGTCGGCCAATATTTTTACGGTGGGTGATGAGCAGTAAAACAGCCACCACGATGGAGAAAATGGTTAGTACTTGGTTGGTGTTATGGAGCACCAAATGAAGAATAAAAGGAAATGCTAGTCCAGCTAACATAGAAGACAATGAAACGATGCGGCTTGTGAACAAGACTACAAGGAACACCACCAACGACAGTGCGCTAGCCGTAGGAAGCATGCAGATAACAATACCAAGAATGGTGGCCACCCCTTTTCCACCGCGGAAACCTGCGAATACCGGGAAAATGTGACCTAACAAGGCGGCTATACCCAGCACCAGTTGCACATTAATAAAGGCGGTTGAGCCTGCTTCAAAACCACTGAAGTAACTGAGGCTAACGGCAGCCGTACCTTTAAGTATGTCGATAATTAAAACTGGAATGCCGGCCGACTTACCGAGGACCCTGAAGGTATTAGTAGCGCCCGCATTGCCACTTCCAAACTCTCTAACATCGATATTAAAAAACACTTTACCGATCCAAACAGCAGTTGGAATGGAACCAAGGAGGTAGGCTAGTATGATAAGTAAGGCAATCAAGAATTAACTAATGGGACAAATCTAAAAAATTTTTATAACAAAAGCCCCTTTTGTCTGAAAATGCTCCAGACAAAAGGGGCTGAAAATCAATCAGTTAAATTAATAAGCGCCTTTTAGTTTCACGCCTTGTTCAATTTTTTGGAGGGCTGTGATATAAGCGGCGATGCGCATGCTTGTTTTATAATTAGCTGCGTTGTTCCAAACTGCTTCAAAAGCCTGTTCCATTTTTTGGTCATGGCGTGTATTTACTTCTTCTTCAGTCCAGTAGTAACCCGCTTTGTTTTGCACCCACTCGAAGTAGCTAACGGTTACTCCACCAGCGTTTGCGAGGATATCGGGCACGCAGATGATTTTTTTATCGTTGATGATTGGATCAGCTTCTGGTGTAGTTGGACCATTAGCCCCTTCAACGATTAATTTAGCTTGAATGAGGGAAGCGTTATCGATGGTGATTACATTTTGAAGCGCACCTGGCACCAATACATCGCATTTGCTAATAAGCAATTCAGACGATTTAATTTCAGTAGCACCAGTAAAGCCTTTGAGAGTGCGGTTATTTTTTGCAGAGTAATCGATAGCTGCAGGGATGTCGATACCGTTTTCGTTGTAGAAAGAAGCCGTGTGGTCGCCGATACCAACAATTTTGATTCCTTTTTCAGCCAGCAAGCGTGCAGCATGGGAGCCAACGTTACCGAAACCTTGTACCACGGCAGTTACTGATTTTGGGTCGAGGCCCATTTTTTTCAGGGCAGCAAGCGTATTCACCATAACGCCGCGACCGGTAGCTGCATCTCTACCCAAAGAGCCGCCAATGGCGATTGGTTTACCGGTGATTACACCTGGAGCATCTTCGCCGGTTACCTTATTATATTCATCGAGGATCCAAGCCATTTCGCGGCCACTGGTCCCCATATCAGGAGCTGGAATATCGCGGTTAACACCAAACACATCCTTCATAGCCATAGCATAAGCGCGTGAGAGGCGTTCAAGTTCACCTACGCTCATTTCACGTGGTTCGCATTTGATACCACCTTTAGCGCCGCCGTAAGGCAAGTTGGCTACAGCGCATTTAAAGCTCATCCAGGCAGCAAGTGCCATCACTTCATCTGCGTTCACGTCCATCGCATAGCGAATACCACCCTTACTAGGGCCGAGGTGTGTACTATGTACGGTGCGATACCCTTCAAAAACTTTAATTTTCCCATTATCCATCATCACCGGTAAAGCCACTTTTACTTGTCGTGCCGGGTTGCGGAGCACTTGTGCCACGTCATCGCTGAGGTTCATGAGCTTGGCGGCAGCATCGAGGCGCGCCAAAACAGCTTCAAACATACTTTGTTCATGTGCGTGAGCTGTGTTTGCTGTAGTTGTAGACATTGTTTACAGTTTGTTAACTGGGGCGTAAAATTACGCAATTTAAATGAACCAATAATAGGGTTAACGAACAGGCGGCTGTTGATTATCGTGCTTGTATTCAGAAAGTTATGTTTTTGAAAACCAGTTATTTGGACTGATGTTTCTCATAAGAATAGCCAATAAAAGGCAATTTTGGTCTTAAATGGGCCGTTCAATTACGCCTAAACGGACCCTTTTCGTGGCAAATACGGATTACTTTTTGAACAAGTCGATTCTCAGGGGGCTATTTTTTTAATTTTGGGGGGACAATCTAAACACCTTGTATGGCATCAAAATCATCGTTACTCGTTAGAATCTTAAAATGGACGGGCCTAGTTCTGTTATTGCTTATTGTATTATTGGTAGCAGCGACATTTATCTTCAAAGATAAAATTGTAGCCGTGGTAAAGGAGGAGACCAATGCCTCGTTGAATGCCAAGGTGGACTTTGGTGATTTTGATTTGAGCATTATTTCATCCTTTCCAGATTTTAGATTTAAGATTCAGAACGTGAGTGTGGTTGGGATGGGTGATTTTGAAGGTGACACATTGATGGCGCTGGGCGAGTTGAGTACCGATATCAATTTAAAGAGTGTTTTGAGTGGAGACCATTACCAAATCAACGCCATTGTTATCGACCGTGCGCGCATAAATGCCATTGTATTAAAAGACGGCCGTGCGAACTGGGATATTACTAAGCCATCAGCGGATACCGCTGCGGTTACGCCTGAGGATACCAGTGTTACCCGTTTCAAGTTAGGGTTGAAAGAATTTAAAATCAGCAATTCCACTATTGTTTACGACGACCGTGAAAGCAATATGTATTCAAAGTTGGAGGGGATGAATTACACCTTGAGTGGTGATTTTACCCAGGATGTTTTCCAAATGGGGAATGAGTTAGATATTTTGAAGACCACTTTTAAGATGGACGGCATTCCATATCTCAGTAATGCTCACGCAAAAGCGTCGGCGAAGATTGATATGGACATGACCAGTAGCACTTATGTCTTTAAAGAAAACGAATTTGTTTTGAACGATTTAACCCTTGGGCTGGATGGGAAAATAATGATGCCTGACACCAACATTGATATGGACTTAAAATTCAACACCCGTAAAACGGAATTCAAGTCGGTATTATCATTGATTCCTGCTGTGTACAGTAAGGATTTTGAATCGGTGCAAACTGCAGGAAAGTTTGAATTGAATGGCTTTTTCAAAGGGCGTTACAATGCAGTTGAGATGCCTGCATTTGGAATCAATTTAGCTGTAATTAATGCCATGTTTAAGTACCCATCGTTGCCTAAATCAGTCAACAATATCAACGTTAAGGTGAATGTTAATAGCCCGACTAGCAACCTGAACGATATGGTGGTTGATGTAAGTAAGTTCCATGTGGAGATGGCTGGTAATCCTGTTGACATGAGCGCTCGCATTACCACGCCTATGACCGATGTTGGCATTGCAGCGGCAATTAAGGGCGATATTAATTTAGCCTCGATAAAAGATGTCGTGCCTTTAGAGAAGGATGACAATTTGAGTGGAACCATTCATTCGGACATTACTTTATCTGGCCATATGAGCGCCATTGAGAAAGAAGAGTACGATAAGTTCAAGGCACAAGGCGAATTGGTAATTGATAAGATGGATTACCGCACTGCTACATTAACTTATCCGGTGTTGATTAACACCATGAAGATGAATTTTACTACCCAGTATGTAGAACTGCAGGCCTTTGATGCCATGTTAGGCAAGAGTGATATTAAGGCTACAGGTCGCATCGATAATTTGATTCAGTACATGTTTAAAGATGAATTGATAAAGGGAAGTTTTACAGTTAGCTGTAAGTTAATGGATTTGAATGAACTCATGGGGCCACCTACACCAACTACCGCCGCCGACACAGCTGCTGTAGCAACAGCTACAACAGAAGGCGCTGCTGAAGTGCCAGCCAACATTGATTTTGTATTGGATACACACATTGATAAACTTTTGTATGATACCTACACGATTGAGGAGATGACGGGTAAAGTAGTTGTGCGTGATCAAAAAGCAGACATGACCAATTTGCGCATGAAGATTATTGATGGCATACTGACGATGAATGGGTATTACGAAACCACCAATCCGAAGAAGCCTACTGTGGCTATGAATTTTAAGCTCGAAGGTTTTGACATACAGAAGACTTTTAAGACGTTTAATTCAGTGCAAAAGCTAGCCCCTGTTGGCGAATATGCAAAAGGCACTTTCACGGCCACACTTGAAAATTTCAACACCAGTTTAAATGCTGCCATGGAGCCTGATTTAAAAACGGTGAATGCATCGGGTGTCTTTAAGACCAATGATGTCAATGTGGGAGGTTTTCCACCTTTTGTAAAATTGGGAGAGGCACTTAAAATTGAGCAACTCAAGAACATGAGTGCTAAGAATATCAATGCGAAGTATTCGATTCGAGACGGAAGAATTTTTTTGGAACCATTTGACACAAAAATCAACGGGATGAATACCAACATTGTTGGTAGTACAGGTTTAGATCAAACCATTGATTACAAATACAAAATGGAAATTCCTCGCAGTATGTTTGGAGGAGCCGCCAATTCTGCCCTCAATGGGTTAATTAGCAAGGCCAATTCGGCAGCAGGCACTTCTGTTAATTTGGGTGACAAAATTAACGTGAATGTTGGATTTGGAGGTACAGTCACCAAACCTACTGTCACAACAGGATTGAAGGAAGAAGGTAAATCGGCGGTTTCAACTGCAACGACTCAAGCGTTTAATGCCGGTATCGATAAAGCGAACGAGGAAGCAAAAAAGATTATCGACGAAGCAGAGAAGCAGGTAGCTAGAATTCGCGAAGAAACCAAGGCCTTAGCTGAGCGCACTCGGGCAGAAGGGTATGCACAAGCTGATAAAGCAGTAGAACAGGCAAGTAATCCATTAGCTAAAATTGCAGCAAAGAAAGCAGCGGATGTTGCGAAGAAAAAGGTGGATGAAAAAGTGCAGAAGATGGTAGATGAAAGTGAAGTCCGTTGCGCAAAAATCATGGATGATGCGCGAGCCAAAGCAGATGCGAAGGCTGCTGAAACAAAGAAATAACAATTGGAAAACTTAGGTAAATTGAGAATTGGCAATAGTTCAATTCTCAATTTTCATTTACAGACCAATGTGTTTGGATTGAATGGGTTGTCCATAAAAACGGGATGCCGCCTCGTTGAAAAAGGCAGGGTCGTCGGTAGTATAAAACGTTACTTCACCATTGCGGGTGCATCTTTCATCCATTTCGGGATGGCGTTTCAAATAATCGTGTAAGCCTGCGGCAATTAGCGGTCCCTGTGCCACCAAATTAACCCCCGATGGTAAAAATTTCTTGATATCGCTGGCGATTAGCGGGTAATGCGTGCAAGCCAGTACAACCGTATCAATTTCAGGGTCTTTTTTCAGAAGTTCTTGTACATGGTAATGAATAAAATAATCACTACCCGGGTTGTGGATTTGGTTGTTTTCAATCAGGGGCACCCACATTGGGCAGGCCTCTTGACTAACCATTAAATCTGGAAAAAACTTTTCGATCTCGAGCAGGTAAGAGCCGGAGTTAACGGTGCCAGCGGTGCCTAAAATGCCAGCATGCCCGTTTTTAGAGAGTTTACCAATTATTTCACTGGTTGGACGAATAACACCTAGTACCCGTTTGTTGGGATCGATTTGAGGTAGGTTTTTTTGTTGGATAGTCCTCAATGCCTTAGCAGATGCGGTATTGCAAGCGAGAATTACCAGTTCACACCCCTTGTTAAAGAGCAGGTTCACACATTCGAGTGTGTAGTGGTAAACTGATTCGTAGGACCGAGAGCCATAGGGTGCACGGGCATTATCGCCGAGATAGATATAATCGTATTCGGGTAGTTTAGCCACAATTTCTTTTAAAATGGTTAATCCACCGTAACCGCTATCGAATACCCCTATTGGATGCCTATCTGTGTTCACTGGTGTAAATTTAGGAAAAAGCGAGGCTTTTAACCGTTCGACTTTGGTAAACTCCTTCTGATGTATGAATTTTAGGCAATAATCCCCTTAATTTTGCGTTTTAATTAATCCGGTGCGGCGTCAGCTCATCATATTGCTCTTATTAATCCCTGTCTTGTCTGTATGGTCGCAGAACAGGCGGCGGACCTTTCGGCAGCACGAAGTAGGTGTTTTCGGTGGTGGAAGTTATTATTTGGGAGATATTAATCCACGGACTCATTTTGTATTCTCTAAACCGGCCACCGGGGTGTATTATCGGTTTACGCCGAGTTATCGGTTTGCTTTTAAATTTGGTTTTAATTATGGTCAGGTTTATGGTGATGATGCTTTAAGTGGCGAAGCTGACCAGGAGGAGAGAAATTTAAATTTCAGATCGCGTTTGTATGAATGGTATGGAGTGAGTGAATTTCATTTTGTTGAATACCGCATAGGACATGATCGATACAAGTTTTCGTTTTATGTTTTTGGTGGATTGGGTTACTATATATTCAATCCTCAAGCTAGTTACAATGGTTCGTACACCGATCTAAGTGGCTTATCAACTGAAGGGCAGAGTTATAAAAAGCGGCAAGTCAATATTCCATTTGGTTGTGGAATAAAGTGGAACATAGGGAAATCGTTTGGAATGGCATTGGAATGGGGACCTCGCAAGCTCTATACTGATTTTCTTGATGATGTAAGTGGAAAGTATCCGGAGACGGCGATTAGTGATAATGGCAGTACCTTTTCTAATCGCAGTGGCGAAACCGTTGCAGGAGGTATGAGAGGTAATCCGAGCACCAGGGACTGGTACTTTTTTTACGGCATAAACATCACCTATAAATTTCCTGACAAGGGCAGTTGTCATGGTACGGGAAGAAGGCGGAAGCCGTTATTCCCGAATCACTTTCATCATTCGACTATTTTCGGATCCAGAAGTTAGTTTCAGGAAGTAAATACCCTGAGCGTAGTTCTGTAAATTTATCGATGCTGTTTTATTTTGAACAGGCAATTCCCCACTCGTTATTAGTTTACCAGTAGCATCCACTAAAGTGTACATCACAGTTGAAGTAAGGTTATTACTAAAATTGATGGTCAGTTTATTTTTGGTTGGATTAGGGAAGAGATCGATTTTTACATTTCCGACAGAAGCAGAATTAGCCAGATCCTCACATGTTGAAACGCTAACAGTTAATTGCGTAGAGTTGGAGCAACCAATTGCATCTGTGACAGTAAGTGTATAAACAGTAGTGGCGGCAGGAGACACCGTATAACTATTGCTGGCCACATTTCCAGGTTCCCACACTTGAATAACCCCACCATCAGCTTCTAGAACAGCTGTTTCACCTTCACAAATCATCAAGGCAGAAATTGTATAATTGGCAATTGGTGCAGGGTTAGCAGTTACCATGGAAGTTGCTGTGCCTGTACAGCCCAGTAAATTGGTTGCAGTAACCGTATAAACCGTTGTAACAGAAGGCGAAACGGTTACAACCGGACCATTTGTACCGTTATTCCACGTATACGATGACGCTCCAGAAGCAAGTATGGATACTGTGGAACCTTCACAGACAGTCGGGTTGACATTTACAGAAGGTGTGAGTTTAATAACATTAAGGAAGAATGTTCCGGTACCTGCACAACCAACAGAAGATGTACCAGTAACAGAGAAAACGCCGCTAGCAGTTGGACTGAAAGCACCGACATTTGTCGTGTTACCATTCATCCAGGTGTAAGTTGAAGCGCCATTTGCTGTTAAAGTGACTGCACTTCCTAGACATATCGAGTTATTTTGAGCAGCGACTGTAATTGCAGGAGGAGAAGAAACAACCACCGTTTGCGTGGTAATGCTTCCTGTTCCAGAGCTGTTAGCGGCTTGCATTTTTACCGTATAGGTGCCAGTTGTAAAGAAGGTGATGGTTGGATTCGCAACAGCTGATCCGCTCAAAATTGCGCCACTGCTAGGGGATACACTCCATGACCAAGTGCTAGGTAAATTCTGTGAGTTATCGGTGAAAGTGATAGCAGATCCGTTGCAGACATAATTACTGTTCACAGAAAAACTCGATAGTGGTGCATTCGGAGCATAAAGGCTCACAGCCCAAACACCTCTTCCAAAAGTGGCTGCATAGAGTAATGTTGGCGCTGCAGGTGTAATTTCAAGTTCTGAGATGGGCGCATTCGGCAAGCCAGTGTTCCAAAGAGCCCAATTGTTGGTACTGTTATCTTTATAGTAAACCCCTACATCCATTCCCACGTAAATTAAATCGTTGGTACTTGGTTGGTAGACCATGCAGTTGGCTGGAATGTTTGGCAGGTTATTGCTGATATTAGACCAAGAGCTACCACCATTATTAGTCATAAATACTTTATTTCCGTTTGAGTAGCCACTGAAGCACACCCAAGCCACATTTGAGTTAGTAGGACTACAAGTGACCCATTCTGGCGATGCTGAAGTCACAGGTAAGTTAGAAGTGACATTAGACCATGAACTACCTGCATTGGTTGTTTTATAAACGGCATTTGATTTAACAACATAAATTACGCTGTTATTGGCTGGTGATACATTGAATTCTTTGATGGTGCCTGAGCCAGGAATTGCAGTAAGTGTTGACCATGAAGCGGCTAGGTTATTTGAAACAAACAAATTCGTATAGCCCGCATAAAGTAGGTTTGAATTTACGGGGTCTTGTTTCCAAGGAGCGACCCACCCGGGGGTTCCAGAAAGCCCTGTTGTTGCAACAGACCAACTTGAGCCGCCGGTCGTTGAGCGGCGGTAAGCACCATACTGGTAAGTGCCATAAACGTTATTATTGGTTGTTCTATCAATAAAACAATCCATACCATCGCCACCTAGCATGGCGCTATAGGTGCCACCAGCAAAAATAGAGGTGCCGTTATCTTGGTGGCCTGTGATCCATCGGTTTGGTGATAGTGCTGAGAGACCAATTCGGTAGATTTGAGAGATGTTCATAGTGCCTCCAATCTCAACCCATGCAGTTGATGTACGGTAATAAATAGAACCATCATTTGTTGCATACAGCAAACCGTTGATGTTGTATTCTAAATCATGTTGATCAGCGTGTACAAATGGCGCGCCATTACCTACCCATTGTCCATCGATGGTCCATGCCCCCCCACCGTTAGTAGTTTTCCAAATATTAACTCCACCCACCACAACTTCATCGCGGTTTAAAGGCGATGCAGCAATGCAGAGGTCGTACCAACCCTGACCACCAGCATCTGCGCCATTCGAATTATAACCAAGTAAGTTAAGTGTAGTGGTTTGCTGCGTAAATACGCTACCACTTACAATTGAACGGTAGAAACCTTGTAGCCCACTGTTCGAAGAGCTAGAGGCAACCACGTACACATAATTTGGATCAGCCGGAGTAACGGCAACGGCCATGCGGTTGCAGCCGGAGGTGGGTATGCCTGTGGAAACTTGTGAGAAGCTAGCACCGCCATTTGTGGAAATGGAAAAGGTGGCTCCAGCAGCATAAATTACGCTAGAGTTGCCAGGTTTAAATTCCATATCAAATGTACTACCAACAGCAACAAGTGTCCAGTTGGTGCCACCATTGGTTGTCTTATAAATACCATTAGACGTGGCTGCAAAAACGTTTTGTGTATTGCTTGGATCAATTAAAATACGCCTAATTAAAAAGTAACTTGTAACAGAGTTGTTTAGTCCTGTCGTGTTCCACGTAGCACCACCATTGGTTGATTTAAGCACGCCAATACTTCGCGTATCGCCAGCATCACCGTCGCCAGTCGCAAGATACATTACGCTTGTATTCGTAGGGTCTATGGCCAAATCGGAACAACCTACAACAGATAAAAAATCGGTATTGGTCGTCCAAGAACTTCCACTATTTGTGCTTTTCCATAGGCCACCTGCAGGTGCACCTGCCCAAATATTTACAGTACTGGTGGGGTCTATCGTAATAAAATTTAAACGGCCTGATTTTAGGAATTGCCCGCCAGCGTTGCCAGCTAGAGCACCAAATGGTCCTAAGGCGGTCCATGTTGAAGAAGCTAATTGTGCACTCCCACCAAGTCCCTTTGCAGTAGCCTTAGTAGCTTGGTAATCTGAGAACCATTTTTCATAGTTTTCAGAAGAAAGCACTAGTTGTGACATATTACCAGAAGGGTAGACCCTTGGTTCTACAAAATGTTCCCAACGCTTAAATGCTTTAAAGCCTTTTCCTTTTTCGTTTTGATCATGTGTTTTCCAATAATCGTTGAACGAACGCTGTATATCGTAAAAATTTGCAGTGGGTGATTGCATAAGTTCGGTCCATTCTTGTGAGAATGAAACAAAGGAGAGCATTACAAAAGCAAACAGTATAAATTTTCTCATAATATGAAATGATGCATCAAACACTAAAGATAGTGAAAAAACTCCTAGGGCGTACACCGAAAATTTATACCGTCAACCTTAAATTTGTCCTGAAATAAGGCAATAAGTTCGTGCTGCATGGTCACCGACCCGTCCTGATTGTACCAATTTTGGGTTAGAACCCCTTTATCGGCAGCTGAAATGCCATTTGCCAAGGCCTCTTTCACCATTTTTTGAAGAGGCGCTGGTCGCGGTCCCCACGTAAAAAGTTCATTTAGCTGTTCATCCAAGGCAATCAATTTGGGGATGGAGCGGGAGCCATTGGTGAGGTATTGATCCATTACTTCTGGGTTTTCATCCCTCAGAACGAGTCTTACATCCACTTGGGGAAAGGCTATTTCCAATTTGTGGAGGAGCGGCAGAAACTGAGCGGTATCGCCGCACCAACCTTCGGTAATGACTACTATATGAATCTTTTTTTTAAAAGTTGAGAAAAAGGCTTCAGTCTCTGGTAGGAGTTTCAGGGTTTTATCTAGGCGTTTCATACGTTGAATATTTACACGGCCATATTCTACATATTCGGCAGATTGATTGTGTCCTGTTGTTTTTCCTTCCAACTGCAACTGGTCCAACAATTCCCGGTACTTGGTGTAACTCAGCGATTTATTTAGGTGTTCGTTCGTAATCATGCACAAATGTACCCCCAAAACGGTAGAAAAACCGTAACAAATGTTCCTAGTTAGTGAAGGTGTTCTTAAACCCTTGCTGTTGAAAACCATTGTTATCAGGGAGTTAGATCCATTCATAAGGCGCTTAATTTTAAGCCATGCGCAAAATCATATATTTTATCGGGCTTTCCCTAGTTTTAAATGGATGTGTTGCAGGGAAGCACCTTGACGAAGCAAAAGCGAAATTGGCCAAATGCGAAGCAGAACTTGAGGCTCTTAAAAAATCATCCCGTGAAACGGATGCGCAATATGCTGAATTAAAAGAACAGGCTACCTCTATGAAGAAGTCGGTAGAAGGTTTAAAGCAAGATACGGCCATTAAGGGCAGTAATCTTCGTTCACTTACCGCTAAGTACGACAAACTGAATCAGGTGAATGATCAATTGATGGATCGTTATAACAAGTTGTTAGCAGGTGTAGAAAAGGACAATAACAAGTTAAGCGGTGATCTACAAACAACGACAGAACAGTTATTGCGAAAGCAAGACGAGTTGAAGCAATTAGAGCTTCAATTGGCAGACCAAAAGAAGGCGTTGGATAAAACCTCTGCTGACTTAAAAGATCGTGAAGCTCGGGTGGTGGAGCTAGAAGAAATATTGAAGAAAAAGGATCAAGCGGTAGCAGAGTTATTAAAAAAGCTCACGGATGCCTTAGTTGGTTTTGAAAACAAGGGATTAACCATTACGAAGAAAAATGGAAAGGTCTATGTAAGCTTAGATGAGAGTTTATTGTTTGCAAGTGGCAAGACCAATGTTGAACCAAAGGGGGTTGAAGCCCTGAGGCATGTAGCGAAAGTGTTGGAGCAAAATCCTGACATCTATGTTATGGTAGAAGGCCATACCGATGATGTGCCTATGAAGGGGGCAGGGGATATTAAAGACAACTGGGATTTATCGGTGATGCGTGCAACCTCAGTCACAAAAATCCTTTTAACATCAGCCACTATTGAAGCCAAGCGGATAACGGCAGCAGGAAGGGGCGAGTTTTTCCCGCTCGACCCGGCAAAAACAGCAGAGGCAAGGAAGAAAAACCGTCGTACGGAAATAATTTTGACGCCTAAGCTCGACGAGTTGTTTAAAGTGCTCGGCACTAACTAGGGTTGGCTAATTGCCGAATAGAGTTAAAAAGTAAAGCAAATGTTAAGGAATTGTGCGGTAACGTCGCAATTCCTTAATGTTTCACTAACCTACCATTCACTTACAGGTAAACCTTGTGCGGTTACTTTGCAGCAAATTAAAGTTGCATGCACCGTATTGTATATTTCTTAGTGCTTTTTGTCATAAGTGGAACACTTTCCGCACAATTTCAAACCGGTAGAATAACCGGCACAATTACTGATTCACAGACGAGTGAATCGCTTCCTGGAGCTACCATTCGTGTTGAAGGAACCAACATTGGTGCAGCGGCTGATATGGATGGTCGATTCGTAATCAATAACGTTAGTCTTGGGAAGAAAACCTTGGTTGTTAGTTATATCTCCTATAAGACCAAAATAATGAAGGATATAGCCATTACGCCAGGAACAACCGAATTATATATCCAGCTAGAACCAGTTTCGGGCGATTCGTTGCAAGTGGTGGTGGTTACCACTCTTGATCGCTCGGCCAGTACAACTCAAGTGTTGATGCAACGTAACAACGGTGCTGTAAGTGATGGTACTTCAGCAGAGGCCATCACCCGCTCACCTGACCGTAATAGTAGTGACGTGTTAAAGCGCGTAAGCGGTGTAACTATTCAAGATGATAAATATGTAGTAATTCGCGGGTTAAGTGAACGCTATAATTCCTCCTACCTCAATGGTGCACCATTGCCAAGCACTGAGCCTGATAAAAAAGCCTTTGCCTATAATTTATTCCCCTCTAACATCATTGAAAACATTGTCGTAAACAAAACCGCAACCCCTGATATGCCATCTGAATTCGCTGGTGGAATTGTTCAAATCAATACTAAAAGTAGTAGCGAAAAGAATTTTTTGTCCTTGAACACCGGAACTGGCTACAATTCCATTACTACGTTACAAAACCGCATGCAGTATGAAGGTGGGAAGTATGATTTAATGGGTTTTGACGACGGTTCACGAGCTATTCCCTCTGCCTTGCCGGGGTATCTCGATAGAAGTAGTTGGATTACTAATGATGCTCAGGCCAACATGGCTAAGAACTTCGCGAATGACTGGTCATGGAATAATTCTCGTTTTATGCCAAACAGTATGATGCAATTAACGGGCGGTTATAAAATAAAAAGGAAGGAAGAAGATTTTATAGGCATAATTTTCGGTGCTGGGTATAATTCAAACAAGTCCCTCTATACAATGGATCGTACGGAGTATGATGGCATGGTTGTTGGCAATCTACAGCCAGAACGCATTATTCGTGAACGGAATTACTCAAGTTTGGTTAATCAAACTCAAAATTCAACAGGATTGTTACTCAATCTATCAGCGCGGTTTAACGACAATAACAAAATCGTGTTGAAGTCGTTTATGACCGGATCAACAGACGATAAATTTATTTTTGCCAATGGTTCGAATGATCTAACCAATGACAATGTGGTATTGAACCGTGTTACCACAAGGTATTTTTCTTACAATCGCATTATTACTTCGCAGCTAAATGGGGAGCACTTTTTTGAGAAATCGGGATTAAAATTCGAGTGGAATCTTGGAATAGGAAATGTGATTCGTTCGGTGCCAAATTTCAGAAATATGAGCTATAGCAGGTACGACCATTTTAATGAATACGATCCTTCCGAGGGACCGAATTTAAAAGACACTGTATACAAAGCTGATATTTCTACTTCTACTGGACCGAGTTACGCAGGTTACCGCGTATATAACCAGTTAAATGAAAATATTTACAGTAGTCGTTTCGATGTCTCTAAAACCTACACACTCAACCAAAGCTGGGAACTACAAGCTAAAACAGGTGTGCTCTATCAATTTCGTGATCGTACCTTTTTAATGCGTTCGTTTGGAATGCAACAATATTCTGCAACGAATAAAGGCATTTTCGCAGATGACAGCTTGCTTTACCTGTCAGAATCACAAATTTTTGCGACCCAAAACATGGGAGTAACGCCTGTTAATACCGGTGGATTTAAGTTGTTTGAAAACACAAAAGCAGATGATAATTACCGTGCCAAGTCCAACCTGGGAGCAGGGTATATTATGGGTGAGTTAAAACACACTGAAAAATTCAGAGCTATAGGTGGGTTGCGTTATGAAAATTACAGCCAGCTATTAACCGTAGCGTATAATTTTGGAGATTCAGTGTATGTAAAAAACAGTCTAGGTGATTTTCTGCCTTCTTTAAATTTGGTTTACAATTTGAATAAGAAAACTGGTCTTCGTGCGTCTTATTACAAAACGCTTAATCGTCCAGAGTTCCGCGAATTGGCTAAAATCAACTGGTTTGACCCTGAGACCCGTTTAAGCGTATCGGGCAATCCTGATTTGGTGCGCAGTTATATTCAAAACATGGATTTACGTTTTGAACATTATCCTGGAAAGGGCCAGCTAATAACTGTTTCATCATTTTATAAGTATTTTGTTAATCCGATTGAGCGTTATATGCAGCCTGGGCAAGAAAGTCAGATTATTTATCGTAACGCCAACTATGCACAAGTTTATGGAGCTGAAATGGAATACCGAGTTAATTTAGCATGGTTGCTGAACAAAGACTCGGTGCGTGTACTCAACAATATTAGTTTATTCTCGAATCTATCCTTGATTAAGTCGAAAGTAAATGTAGAGGGACTCAATGATAAAGTGGCTAATTCGCGCGAAATGCAGGGACAAGCACCTTACATTGTTAATGCGGGTATCACTTATAATGATGTAACCAAGGGTCATAGTATGACATTAATGGTTAATCGTGCTGGGCCGAAAATTTACATTGTTGGGAATGACCAAATTCCAGATCGTTGGGAAAGTGCAAGAACAGTAGTGGATTTTCAAGCATCGAAAATGTTCCTCAAGAAAAAAATAGAAATAAAATTAAACGTGAAAGATATTCTCCAACAAAAATGGGTGGTATTTTATCGTGGTAGTTCCAATACATTGAGAAATTATAACCCAGACACCGACTATGTCAATTTTGTTAGAAATTACGGCACTACCTATTCGTTTTCGATAAGCTATAAATTCTAAAAACGCTAAGAAAAAATTAAAGCGCTATGAGAAATTTCTCATAGCGCTTTTTGCTTAATAATAGCTTAACCTAATGGCAATTGTTTAGTAAGACACCCTTAACAAGTAGCTAATGTAATAGCGTGAATTTTGTATCAAATCTAGAACGATGAAAAACACTTTACTTACGACTATTGCAACTCTCGCCATTTCTGCGATGACCGCGCAATCTAATTTTTTCACCCCGACCTGTTATAGGGGTGCTTTTGCTCCGGCTCCAACTGCTATGTGGACCGATGGATGGGCTAATTGGGACCCGAATGCAACTAATTACCCAGCACCTACAGTAACTATCACGAGCAACATTACAGCAAATACTACTTGGTCAACCGGAAGCACCGTATTGCTTTCAGGTCAAATTTATGTTAAGAACAATGCCGTCCTTACAATTCAACCAGGTGTGGTTGTTTTAGGCGATAAAAGCGTTAACGGTGCTGGTTTATTTGTAACAAAAGGGTCGCAGTTAATGGCTGTAGGTACAGCTAGCCAACCAATTGTTTTTACATCCAATCAGCCAGCAGGACAACGTGCACTTGGCGATTGGGGTGGAATTGTTTTGTTGGGTAAGGCCCCAATCAATTCACCAAATGGTGTTAATTTTATCGAAGGACTTCCTCAGTCGAGCGATACCGAGTACGGTGGAGGCACTTCGGCAGATGCTAACGATAACTCTGGTACACTTAAATATGTACGTATTGAGTTTGGTGGTTATGTGTATCAACCAGATAAAGAAATTAACGGGATAACATTTGGTGGCGTTGGTCGTGGAACAACCATTGACTTCGTTCAAGTTTCTTTTGCTAATGATGATGGATTCGAATGGTTTGGTGGTACTGTGAACTCGAGACACTTAGTATCATATAGAAATTTGGATGATGATTTTGATACTGATTTCGGTTTTTCTGGCATGGTGCAATTTGGTATCGCTATCCGTGACCCGCAATTAGCTGATAACCCTAACGTATCAACTTCAGAGGCGTTTGAGTCGGATAACGATGCTTCTGGTTCAGCTGCAACACCTCAAACCAGTGGGATTTTCTCAAACATGACCTTACTCGGACCTCTTCGTGGAGTTGCAACAGCAACTTATGCATCAGGTTACCGTCGTGGTGCACGTATCCGTAGAAATTCGGCTTTGAAAATTTACAATTCATTGTTTATGGATCACGCTACTCGTGGTGTTTATATTGATGGTAGTGCATGTGAAAACAATGTGAACAATGGTTTATTGAAATTTAAAAACAACATCGTTGCTGGTTACGGCCAACGTGCGACTGAGACTGGAACCTTTGGAATTATCACTGGCGGTGCAAATACTTGGATAGCTCAAAATGCAAACGATACATTGAAATCATCTGCTAACATTCTCACCACACCTTATAGTTTCACTTCTCCCGACTACCGCCCATCTTCAGGTTCAATTGCATTGTCGAATGTCAGCTTTACAGATGCTGCCTTATCAGCAGTTACCAATACAGCCGCTATGAGTATTGCAGTTCAAAGTCCAACCACACAATGCGTAAGCAACGGTTCAACAGTTACTCCAATGGTGTTTGCACCAGCTAGTACGGTTGTTGCAGGCTATTGTTCATTGTATTGGAGCACTACTTCTGGTGTATCAGTTTCTTCCTCTGTATCTCCCAACCCAACTTTTACTATTAATACCGTTGGTAATTTCTCGGTAACTTTGAATGTGGTTGTTGGCACTTCTACACTTAGCAACACCACAGCTATTGTAACAACTACCTGTTCAGATGTTGGAGTTAATTCAGTAGGTGCTATTTCTGCACTTCAGTTGTATCCAAATCCAGCAGCAGTACAAGCTACCTTAAAATTCTATGCTAATTCGAGTGATGCCGCTAATGTATCTATTTATAACCTTTCAGGTCAAAAAGTGGTATCATCTGAAATAAACATGAATGGTGGAGAAAACGTTATGGTTATCTCAACAGCTAATCTTGAGAATGGGTTGTATTTTGTGCACTTAAATAGCACTTCAGGTAATTCAGTACTTAAACTGGTTGTAAACCACTAAGAATTCAAACTGTATTAAGCGCCGGCCAATTGCCGGCGCTTTTTTATTCAATTATGCTGTCTTTTCAATCAGATAAAGCTACACGACTTATCAATGAGGGCTATCACCTCGAAGCTTTTGTTTACCTCTTTCAGTGCTTACATAGTTTTAGTAAAAACAGTCCAGTTTTTAAACAACTAACGCCAGATGATCAGCAAACCATCCTTATGGTATTGGACGATGGGAAGAAGCACCTCAAAAACATGAAAAGTGGGAATAATAAAAGATTGAAACCGTTTTTAGTTACTATGAACCAACTTCTCATGAGACTTTCAGTCGATAGGATAATCAAAAATTAACCGAAACGTTGCATAAACTTAACCTTCAAGATCAAACTTTGTAATAAACCTCCTTTGAACTCAGGTATCATTATATTAGACAACCACCAAGAACAGGCTCAAAAAACCATGGCCATTCTTTCACCTGCCTGTACAGAGGTGACTTGGATTAGTTCAGAGGAGCACTTATACAACCGATTAAGCGAATCACGTTCTGAAGTAATTTTGATTAATCTCGACTTTAAGCCGAACGACGCTATTGCTGTTTTGGGTGAGATACATCGGCGTTATGCTGATTATAAAGGGTTGCTCGTTGTGTATTCTGATACTCAAGATGAATATGTGCAAGAGTTGGTGTACAATTCAGGTGCAGATGCGTTTATTAATTTCATCAACAAACCCATGATTCTTCAATTGTTTATTCGTAATCTATTGCGACGCAAAGAATACGTTGTAACAGCTACAAATCAAGAATTGGGGGTAGATAAGGAGCAATTTCAAATCAATTATCAAGGCAAGCAATTCCAATTACCGCGGAAGGAATTTTTGATAGTAGATTTGTTATACCAACACAAGGGGCGTTACTTTACGAAAACTGAAATTGCTGAACAGATATGGGGCGACCGCTTAGTGGCGGCGAAACGTCGAATAGACGTTCACATTTATAATATTCGTCAGATTTTGGGGGAAGATGTCATTGGGTGCCGACGAGGTAAGGGTTATGTTTTAAACTCCTGAAAATTAAAGAGTCAATTTTATTTTACAAAGAAAAGGGGCTGATATGCGCATATCGGCTCAATAATTAATTAACATAGAGCTCCATTTCACTTAACATACATAATATTTCTTTGCCGTCAATAACAATTAAGTAACATGACGTTAAGGATAAATTTAGTTTCGCTGTTCGCTTTGCTAGCAGTTTTTATGCAAGGTCAGCAATCGGCCCCTGCCAATGTGGATTCATTGCAAAAGAAGGTGGATCATTTAGAACAGGATGTGACTAAAATGAAAAAACTCCTAGTGACCGGGTGAATCCAGTCACAATTTCAATATATAGAAACGCGTGGTGCAGCTAATTTTGATGGTGGAACCTTTTCTCCGAATTCTGACAAGCGCTTCATGATTCGACGTGGCCGTGTAAATTCACCTACAAAGGCAAGAACAGCCAGTATGTTATGCAGCTTAATGGGACAGAAAGAGGACTTAACCTAGTTGAAATTTTTGCTGTTCTAACTGATCCAGTATTGAAGTCCTTTTCATTAACTGGTGGTGTTATGAACCGCCCATTTGGTTTTGAAATGGATCAGTCGTCATCGGTACGTGAAAGTCCTGAACGTTCGCGTTACACACAAATTCTGATGCCAAACGAACGCGATTTAGGGGCTATAATAATTTTCGCACCAAGGAAGGGTCACCTATTCCATGGTTTGCGTTTAGATGCTGGATTTTATGATGGACAGGGTATTTATGTCCCTGGAACCTCTACGCCCGTGGGTTATCAACCGTATACAACTCCTGTATTGGGTGTGAATGAAATGAATTTTCAAAAGGATTTTATTGGTCGATTACAGTATTACAAAGAATTGACAAGCAAGATAAAGGTGGGTGTCGGGATCTCTCATTACAATGGCGGTAATCTTTTTCAAACAAACGTTATCTATGACAATATTTCTCAAAGCGTGAATGGTGCAAATGATTGGGTGGCGCATGATACATCGTCCACCGTATTTATCAACCATAAAGCACCAAGAGTATATACCGGTGCAGAAGTATATTTCCGCTTAGCCACTAAGGCGGGTTCTACAACCGTTCGTGGCGAATATATTCAGGGAGTTCAAACTGGCGCTTCAGGCAGTTCAGCTTCACCTGTTTTTCAAACCAGCATGTCTTCTATGTACGAACGGGCATTTAATGGCGCTTACGGATACTTGATTCATCGGTTTAAAAAACACGAATTGGTCTTAAAAATGGAATTTTATGACCCAAACACCAAAGTTAAAGGGGCAGACATTATAGGTGGAAAAACAAATAAACTTACTGCCGCCGATATTCGTTACGAGCAAATAGGACTGGGTTATAATTATTATCTGAACGAAAACATAGTATGGATGTTCCATTATAACTTCCAAAGAAATGAAGCGACCGGGTTGGCTGGATATACTAAAGACCTCAAGGACAATGTTTTAACTGTACGAATGCAGTATAAATTTTAATAGAGTATTGGTAACATTAGCTTAACATTCAACAAACACATCTAACGTAATTTTGAACCAGAAACCATGAAAAAAAGTATATATATTTTATTAGCTGCAGGATTTTTAGCAGCATGCGGAGGTGGCCATAAAGAGGAAACTTCTAAAGAACAATTAAGCGGTGCAATTTCTATTGACGGATCAAGCACCGTGTATCCACTGACTGAAGCTGTTGCAGAAGAGTTTAAGGCAACAGCTGCTGAGGTTCGCGTAACGGTGGGTCTATCAGGTACTGGTGGCGGATTCAAAAAATTTGGTCGTGGCGAAATTGACATCAACGATGCGTCCCGTTCTATTAAGAAAGCCGAAGACAGCACCTGCAAAGCAGCGGGCATTGACTTTTGCGAATTGAAAGTGGCTTATGATGGATTGGCGGTCGTGGTAAGTCCCGAGAACACCTGGTGCGCCGACATTACCGTGGCAGAATTGAAGATGATTTGGGAACCGGCTGCTCAAGGTAAAATCTTGCGTTGGAATCAAATTCGTAAAGAATGGCCAAATGAAGAGATTCACTTGTTTGGTCCTGGTGTTGAAAGTGGTACCTACGATTATTTTACTGAAGCGGTTGTTGGTAAATCACACTCAAGTCGTGGCGATTATACCGCGAGCGAAGACGATAATGTTTTGGTTCAAGGTATTCGTAATGACAAAAACGCTTTAGGTTTTTTTGGACTTGCCTATTTTACTGAAAACCAAGATAAACTGAAATTGGTTGCTGTGAATAGTGGCAATGGTCCAATTCTACCTACTGAACAAACAGTAAAAGATAAAACGTATGCGCCACTTAGCCGTCCACTTTTCATTTATGTCAGCAAAAAGGCTGCGGCAAGAAAAGAAGTGACCGAATTTGTTAAGTTTTACCTTGCCAATACGAAGACTTTGACAAAAGATGTTGGATACATTTCTTTGACTGATCAAGAAATAGAAGCAGAGGTTGTTAAGTTCAAGACCTTTACAGGTGAAACTAAATAAGTACTAAGCAACTTGTTCCATTGAATAAACAGCAGGTGGGGTCTTGTAGATTTTTGTGAAGAGACGAGAGAAAATAATTAAGTTTTTACTTCTGATTTGCGGTGTAGTGAGCGTGCTCACTACACTTGGCATTATATGGATTCTCTTATCAGAAGCATCCGTTTTTTTTAAGACCGTCTCCATAACCGAGTTTCTAACCTCTAGTCAATGGACGCCATTATTTGCTGATAAACATTTCGGGATATTGCCCCTCTTAGCGGGCACCGTGCTTACTTCGGGCATTGCTATTTTAGTGGCCTTGCCGTTTGGGTTAACTATTGCTGTTTATCTAAATGAATACGCACCTAAACAATTGCGCACAGTGGTAAAGCCATTGCTCGAAATCCTGGCTGCGGTACCAACTGTTGTATACGGTTATTTTGCGCTAACATTTGTTACTCCACTCATGCAGACTTTTATGCCGGGACTATCAGGATTTAATGCGTTGTCTCCCGGAATAGTAATGGGCATTATGATCATTCCGTTGATTTCGTCGTTAAGCGAAGATGCGTTGTATGCGGTTCCTAAATCGCTAAGAGAAGCCTCTTATGGTATGGGCGCTACAAGGTTTCAAACCTCCTTCCGCGTATTAGTACCCGCTGCTTTAAGTGGCATTACTGTATCTGTTTTGCTTGCCATTTCAAGAGCCATGGGCGAGACGATGATTGTGGCCATTGCAGCAGGACAACAACCACGCCTTACTTTCGACCCTACTGTACCAATTGAAACCATCACTACTTACATCGTCCAAGTCAGTATGGGTGATGTGGAACGTGGTACGATAGAATATCAAACCATCTTTGCTGCTGGTTTAGCCCTTTTTGCCTTAACCTTCTTGCTCAATAATATTAGTTTTTGGATCAAGAAAAAGTTCACCAGAAAGTATGAGTAAGTACAATCGTAATTACCTTGTAGATAAGGCTTTTCAAGGGTTCGCCATTTTTTGTACCGTATTTGGTTTGTTGTCCTTGCTTTTATTTCTCGGCAATATTTGTTTAGAAGGAATTGGACGAATTAATTGGCAATTTATGACGAGCCTGCCATCTCGTCTACCTGAAAAAGCGGGAATTATTTCTGCCTTTGTTGGCACGATATGGATATTAGTCCTTACCGCTATTATTGCCGTTCCAGTTGGTGTTGGCGCTGGAATTTATTTGGAAGAATATGCTGGTAAGAATCGACTCCAGGATTTTTTCGAAATTAATATTACCAACCTCGCTGGTGTGCCCTCCATTATTTATGGGCTACTAGGATTAGAAGTATTTGCTCGTTTAATGAACATGGGGGGAAGTATACTTGCCGGAGCTTGCACTCTATCATTACTCATTCTACCCGTAATTATTGTAGCAACACGTGAATCGCTAAAGGCCGTTCCGAAGTCTTTGCGAGAAGCTTCCTTTGCGCTTGGGGCAACAAAGTGGCAAACAATTCGTATGCAATTATTGCCCGCAGCATCGGGAGGAATAGTAACTGGTATAATCCTTTCATTAGCACGAGCCATTGGCGAAACTGCTCCCCTAATTGTGGTGGGGGCTCTAGCTTATGTGCCATTTGTGCCAACTTCGCCAATGGATGAATTTACAGTTATGCCGATTCAAATTTTTAATTGGATATCCCGCCCACAAAAAGGATTCGCAATTGATGCAGCAGCAGCAATTATTGTGTTACTCTTAATTACATTTGTTATGAATGGCATCGCCCTTTATTATAGGAACAAGTGGCAGAAAAAAATAAAATGGTAGAAAGAGAATCGCTTATAGCCGAAAATGTCAATGTTTTTTATGGCGACAATCATGTCATAAAGAATATTAGTATCGCCATGCCTGAAAACTCCATTACAGCCTTCATCGGCCCTTCTGGTTGCGGTAAATCTACTTTTCTTCGCCTGTATAATCGTATGAATGATTATATAGAAGGTTTTAGAAAAGAAGGCAGCATTATTTTTAATGGCAAGGAAATTTATAGCAAGGATGTTCAACTAGAAGAGCTTCGGAAAAAAATCGGCATGGTTTTTCAAAAGCCTAACCCGTTTCCAAAGTCTGTTTATGAGAATGTGGTTTATGGCTTGCGAATTCAAGGGGTAAAGGATAATAGGTTGTTGGATGAAGTGGTGGAATCTACCCTGAAGAAAGTCTTTCTCTGGGAAGAGGTTAAAGATCAATTGAAGAAATCGGCGTTTGCCCTATCTGGAGGACAACAGCAGCGTTTGTGTATCGCGCGAACCTTAGCGGTTGAGCCTAGCATACTTTTAATGGATGAGCCTACATCGGCGCTGGATCCTATAAGCACTGCAAAACTTGAAGAACTAGTGTTCGAGCTGAAAAAAACCCTCACGGTAGTTATTGTGACGCATAATATGCAGCAAGCGGCACGTATTAGTGACAAAACAGCCTTTTTCTACATGGGTGAATTAAAAGAAATCAGTCCAACAAAACAGATGTTTACCAATCCGAAGGAGGAAATTACCCAAAATTACATTACAGGTCGCTTCGGTTGATTGATTAAATTTGACATAATTATCTATGAATCACTTTGAAACGGAAATCGCAGAATTAAAGTCTGACTTTACTAGTTTGTGGGAAATGGTGGCTTTACAATTGCGTAATGCCCTGCGCGCATTGGCAAACAATGATCGTACTTTATCACAAGCCATATTGGAAGAGGAGAATCGTGTTAATGCCTTAGAAGTAAAGATAGAACGCAATTGCGAAAACATCATCGCTCTTTACAATCCCGTTGCTATTGACCTGCGATTTATTCTCGCAATGATTAAAATGAATAGTAATTTGGAGAGGGCGGGAGATATTGCGACCCGTGTTGCAAAGTTTGTACTTAAAGCGGATGATGCCTTTTTCAATGATCTAATTAATAAAACGCATGCACTCTCAATGTTCGAAGAGTCGTGTGAGTTAATGGATGACGCATTGGAAGCCTTCAAAACCAACGATGCACAGAAAGCGAGAGCAATTTTCAAACGCGACGAATACATTAACGACCTTAATAAAACAGCACTAAATTCGGTTATTGACTCAATTAAAAGCAATCCGCAAGAAATTGAAAAGTATTTGAAAATGATGTCCCTGCTTCGCCGAATAGAAAAATCAGGAGATATCAGTAAATCCATCGCTGAGGAAATTATCTTTTTCCTTGAAGCGAAAGTGCTTCGGCATAAACAATACAAAAACGAACAATAAACGGTTTTAATTTTTTGTGAACCGGGCTTCACAATTGACTTTCAAATTTATAATTTGCAGGCATGAAACGTTCGTATGTAAAGCCTGACTTTGTCATTACAACTTGGGATCTTCTCAAACCGTATTTTGATGAATTATTAATCCGACCCCTTACCAGTGCCACAGTATTGAAGCAGTGGCTAAAGGACTATAGCGAACTCACTGCAGTGATTAGTGAAGACATGGCTTGGCGTTATATTAAGATGACATGCGATACGGCTAATCAGGAATTGCGCGACCGTTACAACGATTTTATTCAAAACATCGACCCGCACATGGCGCCGCTTGCTAATGACATCAATAAAAAAATCATGGCTTGCGCTTTTAAAAATGAACTCACGGAAGAGGGTTACGCTATCTATTTACGGGGCATTGCTAATAGTATAGAATTGTTTCGGGAAGAAAACATCCCGCTTCAAACGCAATTGCAAGAATTAGAGCAACAATTCGGCGCTATCAATGGTGAACAAAGCATTGCTTACCAAGGTGAAACAATGACCTTACAAAAGGCAGCAGTGTACCTGAAAGACTTGAATAGAGCTATCCGCGAGGAGGTGTATCACTTGATTCAGAATAGAAGGGGACAAGATGAAGGCCAATTAAATGAGCTCTTCAGTAAATTGATTTCAATTCGTCATCAAGTAGCTAAAAATGCTGGTTTTGAGAATTACCGGGATTACAAACACCGGTCGTTGGCTCGTTTTGATTATTCGGTTGAGGATTGTTTGAATTTTCATGAAAGTGTGAAACTGCACGCGGTGCCGCTCATTGATGCACACGACAGGGTTAGGAAATCAAAATTGAATCTAGAAGTTTACCGGCCATGGGATACCTCTGTAGATGAAGATGGATTAGCACCTCTGCGTCCGTTTAATAATGCGCGCGAACTCATAGAGAAAACGATAATCTGTTTTAATCGATTGGATCCTTATTTTGGTGAATGCGTAAGGGTAATGGATGAAATGGGACGATTGGATCTTGAAAGTCGCTTGGGTAAAGCGCCCGGCGGTTACCAATACCCGCTTTATGAAACTGATGTGCCGTTTATTTTCATGAACAGTGTTGGATTGCACCGCGATTTAACGACAATGGTACACGAAGGTGGACACGCTATTCATTCGTTTTTGTACCGCAATCAGGACTTAGTTGAATTCAAATCTCCCCCTAGTGAGGTGGCCGAATTAGCCAGCATGAGCATGGAATTGTTAAGCATGGAACACTGGGACGTTTTCTTCTCAAATCCCGATGAATTAAAACGGGCCAAAAAACAACAATTAGAGAGTGTGATGGACACCCTTCCATGGATAGCAACCATAGATAAATTTCAACATTGGGTGTATTTACACCCAGAGCATACAGTTGAAGAAAGGTATGCTGAATGGCGCCGTATTATGGTTGAGTTTGGCAGTCATGTGGTTGATTTTAGTGGTTTGGAAGCCCAATTGAACCGCCGTTGGCAAGTGCAATTGCATTTATATGAGGTGCCATTTTATTACATTGAATATGGCTTTGCTCAATTAGGTGCCATTGCCGTTTGGCGTAATTACAAATTGAACCCAACAAAAGGAATTCAACAGTATAAGGATGCTTTAACGTTAGGATACACTCGGTCGATACCAGAAATCTATCGAGCCGCGGGAATAAAATTTGATTTTAGTCCCGACTACATTAAGGACTTAATGGATTTTGTAAAAAAGGAGTACGACGCTATTTAATCGCGTTGTACTACTTTGCCATTTTCAAATAATAAGGTTTTTGATTTGTACTTGGCATACACCAACATGTCGTGCGTAGCAAATAGAACAGCACGTCCGGCATCGGTTAAACTTCTGAATAATTGCAAAATCTCTTCAGAGGTTTGTGGGTCAAGGTTTCCGGTGGCCTCATCTGCTAAGATTACATCTGGTTCATTAACGAGCGCTCTGGCAACAGACACACGCTGTTGTTCTCCACCACTGATTTCATGAGGCATTTTATTTTCCTTCCCCTCAAGTCCGGTTTTGCGCAACACATCCAATATGCGTTCGCGAATACGCGCTTCATCCTTCCAACCGGTTGCTTTCATTACAAAGGCAAGATTGTCGTACACAGTGCGATCACTTAACAACTGAAAATCTTGAAAAACAATCCCGAGTTTTCTCCTTAAAAAGGGAATATCCTTTTGTCTCAATTTTCCCAGATCAAAACCACAAACATGGCCTTCACCGGCCTTCAGGGGCAAATCACCATACAGCGTGCGTAGAAAACTACTTTTGCCACTACCGGTTTTCCCTAATAGATAAATAAACTCGCCTTTCCTGACTGTAAGATTAAAGTCAGTTAATACCATGCGTTCTTCCTGCGCTATGGCTACGTTGTTGTATACTATCAGTTCGTCCATTAGGAATCTAAGGTAAATCAATTGCAATGAGGAGGAGAAATTAGCCTATTGTCAATTTCAACACGATAGGGTTAATAACTGCGTGGGAACAGAAGAAGATGGTTGAGACTGTCCTACTACTTTTATTCGGATATAGGTAACATGCGCATGATCCGGCATTTTCTGCTTTGGGTAGTTTTTTTTTCTGTTTGTAGCACGGGGTTACGTGCGCAGAAAACGGCCTTTTATACAGACCCTGATCAGCTGTACCGCCAAGGTCTTGAACTATACGATAAGAAACAATACGCTTCTGCTCAAAAGGCCTTTTTAGACTATTATCAGAAAACGAACTCAACCTTATTAAAATCCGACGCCTACTTCTATGCAGCGGCTTGTGGTATAGAACTAGTGAACCGCGATAGCGAATGGATGATGAAGCGCTTCGTGCAGCTTTATCCGGCCTCAACCAAAATTAATTTAGCTTGGTTTTTCCTTGGTAAATCGAACTACCGCAAAAAAAAGTACCCTGAAACCGTGGAGTATTTTAATATGGTTGACCAATACGGCCTTGATAAGGAACAATTGCAAGAATTGCGATTTAAAAGGGGTTACAGCTATTTGCAATTGGTCAATAATGAGAAAGCCAAGAGTGATTTCGCTGAAATAAAGGACATTGATAATAAATACGCGGCACCAGCCAATTATTATTACTCTCATATTGCTTACGAGGAAAAAGCCTATGAATTGGCTTTAAGCGGGTTCAACCGCTTGGTGAATGATGAAACTTTTGGCGGAGTTGTGCCTTACTACATCACTCAAATCTATTTTATACAAGGCAAGTACGACAAGGTAACACAAGAAGCTCCACGATTGCTAAAAGACACAGCCAATGTTAAAAAGGCACCTGAAATCAACCGAATGATTGGGGAAAGCTATTTTAAATTAAATAAGTACGAAGAGGCCTTACCATGGTTGAAAAAAAGTGCCATTCCAAATGCGCAAGGCAATTACGCTATTGGTTATTGTTACTATAAAACAAGCGACTGGTCCAACGCTGCAAAATGTTTTGAAGCAGCAACTGAAGCCAATGATACTATTGCCCAAAATGCATGGTACCACTTGGCTGATTGTAACATCAAATTAGAGGACAAACTAAAGGCGAAAAACGCCTTTTATAGTGCTTTCCAATTAGGGTTTAACAAATCAATAGCAGAGGATGCCTTGTTTAGCTTCGCTAAACTCAGCTATGAATTAGATTTCAACCCATACAACGACGCAGTTAAATCGTTTGCTCGGTACTTAAAAGAATTTCCAACCTCAAAACGGGCTGATCAGGTGTATGGGTACCTGATTAATGTCTATTCAACCACGCGCAACTACGAACAGGCAATTAAAAGCATCGAAAGCTTGTCAAATATTGACATACTATTGAAGCCAACGTATCAAAAATTAATTTACTTCTATGGCGTCGAGTTCTTTAACAATAATGACCTCACTAGTGCTGAAACACAGTTCAGAAAGTCATTACGTTTAAGCGCAGATCCTCGAATTAATGCATTGAATCAATACTGGCTAGCAGAAATAAATTATATCCGTAAGGATTACTCTACGGCTATTGATGCTTGGAAAAAATTCCAACTCATGGAAGGTGCTGTGCAATTAGCGGAATATGATCTCAGTAACTATGCACTGGGTTATGCCTATTTTCAAAGAAAGGAAAACGACGATTACCTCAATGCTAATTTATCGTTCAGAAAATTTCTCCTTTCTAAGAATTCCTACGATGAAAATAAGGTCGTTGATGCAACCATTAGAGCGGCTGATTGTTACTTTATGAATCGGGATTTTGTGCAAGCTTCCGATTATTACCGTGATGCCATCAGCCGCAAGAAACTCGATGTGGACTATTCATTGTATCAAAAATCGTTGTGTGATGGATTAATGAAAAAATACGATGAGAAAATCACCGAGCTAATTAAATTGGAAGGGAATTATCCAAAGTCGAGCTACGCAGCAGCAGCTGTTAATGAAATAGCAGAGACTTACTACAATAACCTCCGCGATCTAAATAATGCCATTGTTTTCTACGAAAAAATCCTCTCTAATTACAAAGAAAGTTCCTTCGTTAACAATGCTTATGCGCAGTTGGGGAATATTTACTATGAACAAAAGAAGGACGAAAAGGCCTTTGAATATTACGACAAATACGTTAGAACGAATCTTCATTCGGCTGAAGCACAAGAAATTCTTGAAAACATGAAGAAGATTTTCGAAGCAAAAGGGGATGTATCTGGAGAGAAGGCGTATTTTGAAGCTATCGGAAAACCGCTTTCTGAAAACGAAATCGAAAAGAAACTTTACCTGGTTGTTTTTGATTTGATGTATACGCAAAAAAACCTGGAATTGGCGCTTCCTAAATGGGAAGAATACTTGACACAGTTTCCTAATGGTCGTTACGCCACCGAGGCTAAATTTCAAGTGGCAGAGTGTTTATATGCAAAGGGACAATATGATAAGGCGCTACCTAACTATGTTTATATCACCTCATTGCCGCGTACTGTCTATCATGAAATTGCTTTAGCTAAATCGTCTTATCTGTATTACAAAGAACACAAATTTGCTGAAGCACTACCGCTATTTACCCAACTTGAAGAAATAGCTGAAACGCCTTCCAACAAAAGCGCGGGTCGATTTGGTGTTATGCGTTGTGCGTTTTACGAGAGCAAATTTGAAGCTTCACTCGAGGCTTGTAAACGTGTTATGGCTACTGAAAAATTAACTCCACAGCAAGCTGCTGAAGCACGTTATATCTATGCTAAATCGTTGTATGAGACCAATCGCTTGGATGATGCAATGAATGAACTCAAAGCGATGGTGAAAACCGCGAATAATGTCAGTGGTGCAGAAGCATTGTACTTGATTGCAAAAATTCAGTTTGGTAAACAAGATTATAAAGAGGTAGAAAAGTCTATTAAAAAACTAATTGCCTACGAGTACACAAATGATGAGTGGAACACAAAGGGAATGCTCTTGTTGGCCGATATGTATATTGCGAAGAATGAACCCAATGACGCTGAAATAATATTAACGACTATTATTGATGGTGAAGCGGATGAACCGTATCTCACTGAGGCTAAAAAGAAATTATTAGAATTGAAGAAACCCAAACAGGCCCATCCTATCGTGCCTGAAGAGGGTACAGAAGAACCATTGGAGTTGATTTTCCCGGATAAAAAATGATGATGCGCGCCTATATTCTTATCATGTTGTTGTGGCTCGTTAGTAAGCCGCAGACTGCTTTTGCACAGCAAGGCGCAGGATCGGGTACTACCATTGTTATGACGGCCACAAGTAATTTTGTGCCTACAATAAGGGATGCTATAAAATTCTCAGATCGTCCGGAAATTAAAGATAGTGTCAAACGGCTTTCTAATTTTCAATACCCCATCACAAGTCAACCGCTGTTCCCGCCTTATGAAGTGTCGCCGATTGTATCAGCTAAATTAAAAAACGAACCGCAGGCTAAATTGTACCGAAGTATCCTAAAATTAGGCTATAGTCCATTCTATAGCATGCCATTGGCTGATTTTAGAATTAGTTCCTTGCGTAGCCGAAATGCTTTATGGGCTGCAACGGCAAAACACCTCTCAAGTAATACCCATTTAGCAAATGTTGGGTATGGAGGTTTCAGTGAAAATGAATTGAAGTTAACTGGAAAACAGTTTTATGCCAAACATACTTTGTCGGGTGATCTAAACTACGAACGAAACGTGGTGCATTATTATGGCTACGATACAGCTGTAAATAAACTAAGCGAGGCGTTTACACGGCAGCGATACCAATTAATTGAGCCCAAAGTGCGTTTAATGAGTCATTACACCGATAGTACTCATATAAATCATGATTTATTGTTGGGTTTTCATAATCTGCGCAACTTGCATGGAGAATCTGAAAACAATATCAAATTTAATGGGAATGGTAGCTTCTTCGTCAATAAAGAAAAGCTGAATGTGAATTTCCTCACGGATTTTTATAATAACCGGCAACGGACCGATACCATCAATAATTTAATTATGACGCTTAACCCCTCTTTTGAAGCAAATGGTGGGAAATGGCATGTGGATATTGGCATTGCTGCAACATTTGATAGGTTCAAAGGCACTAACTCGTTTTATTTCTACCCACAGTTAAACATGCATTACGATGTTTACAAAAATTTAGTTGTGCCTTATGGGGGAATAACAGGCGGACTGATTAAAAACAGCATGAGAAGCCTTGTGCAAGAAAACCCGTTTGTAGATACGGCCATGCATTTGTGCAATACTGACAACAAGTATAATTTTTTCGCGGGACTAAGAGGACACCTGAGCAGCAAAACATCGTATGATGTAAAAGCTACATACTCGCGCTTGGATAGTTTGTATTTCTTTGCCACTGATTACAGCGGCCCACAAGCTATCTACAATCAATTCGAGGTGTTGTACGATGATGCCATGTTGTTAAATGTAAATGGACAAATTAAGTACCAGGTCAAAGAAAAGTTAAACATTGCGGCTAAAGCAAATTACTATTACTACAAAACGAAAAACTTAACTAGGGCATATGGGCGACCAGAGTTTGATATGACCTTTTCTGCTGTGTACAACTTACAAAGCAAAATCATTGTGAAAGGCGATGTTTATGTAATGGGTAAACAGTGGGGCAAGGCGCGTAAAACAGATGGCGTGAATGTTCTCTACAGTCCGCAATTAATTTCAGAATGGTTCGATTTTAACTTGGAAGGCGAATACCGCTATAGTAAAATGATGAGCTTCTTCCTGCGCTTTAATAATATTGCTGGACAGCGGTACTACCGTTGGTACAATTACCCTTCACAACGGTTCAGCTTCATGATTGGCGTCACTTTTATTCCTTTTTAATCAAGCTCTTTTTTTTAGGGTGCGTAGCGCTTTCTGGTAAATCTTCACAATGCTGGCCTGCTCTTCTTTTTCACTCAGGGCGGTAAGTTTTTTTTCAAGTAGGCTTTTATCCTTTATACAAGATGCAATCGCATTGAGCGCAGTAGCAGCACTCCAGCGTATCACAGTGCCTTCATGATTAGCTATTTTAAATAAAAGGGGTACGATTTCGTTTATAACAGAGGGTTGTAAATGAATGGTATTAGCTATCACGCGTGCGCTTTCACGAATTACCGCGGGCTCTTTGGCTTCTAAAAGCAATATTACCCGATCTAAAATGGTGGCAGAAACTAATGCAGGATTTTTACGCGTCGCTCCTTCAAGCGCACCTAATATTTTGGATTGCATTGGCGGTTTACAACGCTCAATATCGTGAAGTAATTCCTCAACGGTGATGGTGGCGTTTTCTAAACCAACAATCAAAAGAGCCGCTTGTTCTGTGGCTTTTAGGGACTTATCGTTAAGTATTTCTTGAGGTGTCATTACTTCTTTATAAAACGTGTAGAAGCTTGTTTACCGTCATTTCCCGTCAGTTGTATCACGTAGGTGGCTGCTGGTAGCCAACTTACTTCAATATCTGCTGATTCATTAAAATAACCTGATAAAAGTTCTTTACCTGTTAGGTCATAGAGGGTAAAACGGCCATTTTGAATGGCATGGGTTTCAATTCTAATTTTATCGGTTGTTGGATTGGGTATCACTTGAATCGATGGCTCTTCGAGTGAGTTCTGTGTGATACCCATCGTTACATCTTTCGAAGGACCTATGACTTTATTGATTACCCAATTGTTGGGGTCAACAACTACAGAACTTACAGTGCCCGTTACAGCAATTGTGTAATTTTCTACTGGTTGTGTATGCATTAATCGCACCGTTGTATCCGGTTTCCCCATTCTTGTAAATTTATATTCTAAAGGGGTAATGAATAGCGAAGTGGAAGGAGAACTCACAGTCTGACTCACCGTCATAACCACAAGATTATTAAAGTTGTTGTACTTTACATTAAAGGTTGGGTACCCTTCACCATAATACCATTGGTTAAAAAATTGAGTAGCATTGCTATTAGTTTGCGCTTCGTAATATGCTTTGAATTCCTTAGCACCGGCTGTACCGTTTTTATAGGTGTTCTGAAAACCGCGCAAGGTATTGAACCAAACCGAGTCGTTATTGGTCACAAATCGCAAGGTGTGAATGATGGATCCTCCTTTATCGTAGGTGAGTCGTGAGCTGAAGATGCGGTTGGTGTTGAGTGTGTCAGCACCCTCTACAGAAACTTTTCCGCCGGGTTGGCTCATTACATTGTCATGTGCATCACTCACTACAGTTGAAAAATTGGCAGGATCAAGGTACTGTGCCGTTAAGAATTCGCTATACACAGCAAAACCTTCGTTGATCCATATATCACCCCAGCTCTTACAGGTAACATTGTCGCCCCACCACTGGTGTCCAAGTTCGTGTGCATCCACATAATAATCGAAATATCCAACTGTGCTCATGGTTTGGTGCTCCATGCCACCACTGAGTGGCGCCATGCAATGACCATATTTTTCGCGCCGAAATGGGTACATGCCGTACAAGTCACACAGCTTACTGAGCACTTGAGGCATTTTATTCAGTTGTGTTTTCTGATTGTTGAAGTTAGAGCTGTTTAAAGCATTGTCGTAAACGTAATTTTGAATGAGCAGTGAATCCCCATTCATATAGGTTGGTTTAGCGTAAAGATTGTACTCTTTGTATTTCGCAACTGCAATTGAAATGAGATAGTAGTCTATAGGGTAGGTAGATTTCCATTCATACCGCTTCTTATTACCAACGGTTACAACGTTTTTTAAAAGACCATTAGAGCCCGCCATATTGGTAGAATCGGTGGTAATAAATACCCAGCTGGAATCGATTTTGTCAGTTAATACTTGCTTACAAGGCCACCAATGATAGGCAACAAAACTTTCACTTAAACTCCAGGTTACTTGATTGCCCCACGACGGAGAGGATGCATTGCTTAAGCCACTGCCTATGGCCGCCCCACCTGTTGGGGCTGTGCCATGATAATAAACAACAGAGGTGAATGTGGTATTACTGTTTAATGTGGTTGGCACTTTTACTTTTATCATGCTATCTTGCCTAATAGCAGTTAATAGCAGCGAATTAAAGCGAATAGAATCAATGGTGTAATTCTGGTGCAATAATGTCATGAAAGTGTCAAGGGAATTGGCTGTAACCGTTGCAACCGTTTTAACATTTCCACTTATGGTTTTATTCGTGCGTTCTATATTAAGATTAAGATGTACAAATTTAACGTCGTAGTTCATCTCGTGTGATAGCGCAGTAGCGGCGGTTTGACTTGTTTTCAGACTGGTCCTAACATGCGTGCAAGTTCGCTGAGCATTAGCCAAGGTGGTGCACAAAACGAGAAAATAAACTAACTTATTCATAAGGGTGCAATTTACAAAAAGCGGGTGACCTAAATCGTCTTAAACAAATTCTAAATTTGGATTAGTTGTCCCGTTATTCAATTAACTTTGTGCCGTGCTAAAAAATGATTTACTGCTCAGAGCAGCAAGGGGTGAAGCGGTTGAACGTGCACCTATTTGGCTGATGCGCCAAGCAGGTCGTGTGTTAACAGAATATAAGGCAACACGCGCCCGCGCTAAAAATTTTGTTGAATTTGTCAAAAGTCCTGATCTGGCTTGTGAAGTCACCATTCAACCCGTTGATATTCTTGGGGTAGACGCGGCTATCATCTTCTCTGATATCCTAGTTATTCCCGAAGCGATGGGATTACCTTATGAAATGATTGAAGCAAAGGGGCCTTGGTTTCCTTCAACGATTAAACACGTGGGAGATCTGGAAAAGCTGCATGTGGCTGATCCTGCGCAATTACAGTACGTAACGGATGCTATTCGCATGACCAAGAAAGAACTGAATGGTCGTGTGCCCTTGATCGGATTTGCTGGCGCCCCATTTACCATCCTCTCTTACATGGTGGAAGGAAGTGGTAGTAAAACGTTTAGTAAGGCTAAACAATTTCTTTATGCCGAACCTGCTGCAGCGCATAAATTACTGGACATGATTACAGAAAGTACCATTGCCTACTTGCACGCACAGGTAGATGCAGGGGCTGATTTGGTGCAGGTCTTTGATTCTTGGGCAGGCGTTCTCGGCGAAAACCAGTTCACGCATTTCTCGTTGCCTTACCTCACGCGCATCGCTCAGGCATTATCGCCACGTGTACCCGTTACCCTCTTTGCAAAAGATGCGCATTACGCAGTGGCACCGTTGTCGAAAACGGGTTGCTCGGTTATTGGTCTCGACTGGACCATGAGCCCTTCTAATTGCCGAACGGCAGCTCCGAATGTTACCTTACAGGGTAATGCCGACCCTTGTTTACTCTATGCGCCCGATGCCACCATCGTTTCAAGTACGCACGAGATGTTGAAAGCTTTCGGTAAACACCGGTACATCTGCAACCTGGGTCATGGCCTTTATCCCGACCTCGAACGCGAAAAAGTAAAATTGTTTGTCGATACCGTTAAAGCCTACCATTGGGAGGCTTAACTTGAGGTAATCAGCTCTTTTTTAGCGACAAAGAACTAAAATTCCCCTTTAAAAAGGAATGGTCATTCCTTTTATCCTAGAAACTCGAAATATTCGCCATAAAAACCTATCTTAGCCAATACTGCCATGGTGCCTGTTCGTAAGGCTTTGTTAATTATTTCGGGTAATGATTCCGAATCCCAGATTCCTGCTCAGCGGATCAGGCGGTTCTTGCTTTCACCCATGGGAGGTGGATGGCGACCTTCAGAAATCACCACCCTTTTAAATCCATCTCTAACGGCCTTAACTACTTCAATAGAAAAGATGGAGGCAGATTATTCGCTGACCTTTTTTGTAGGCCCAACTTTTGCCGATTCTGCCAACAATAAATTCTTAATTGTCAACGATACTGATTACGTGCAGTTGAATGAGTTAATCTCATCTTCAAAAAGGCAATTAATTGTAACGGATGTTATAACGCAAGCGGCGTTCATGCCTATTTTTTCTATTGGATCAGAATATGAACGCATCGTTTCACGCAATTTGTATTCGCAGTGGATTGAACGATCGCCGGCAGGGTGGGTAACAGTGCAAGCTGAACCTACGCATTCACCTGTTGATCCAGGCTTTCTTACACAACTACTCTTGTCGATTGATTCGCCACTTAAAGAACACCGACAACCAATTTATAAATCGATTCTAAGTGCAGGTATTGACTTGAACCGTAGCTATAAAAAAATGGGACTTCAGCCCCACATCACTTTTCAAACACAAGGCAACCCAGCCCTACCCTTCGGATTGGTCTTGCCTTTTAACAATGGGTCGACTTATAACAAACCGGCGATATCACAGACGACTTTTAGAAAATTCTTCGGCCTACTTTTTAATAATGAAATTTAATATGAACTTTTTTAATAGGACCTTACTTGGTCTCTTCTTGCTTATTGGTGGACTTTCGCCCTTGTCTTCACAAGAAATTAGCGGGCAAATTCTAGAACTTTGGAATCAGAAAAAGTACAAACAAGCCATCAAACAATTGGATAAAATTGAGAAGTCGGGCAATGCCAATTATTTGACCTACTACTACCGCGGTATGTGCTATGAGTTTACTAACGAAGTTCAAAAAGCATACGACGATTATTGTTTGTCGATTAATGCGAAAGGAGATTTTGCTCCAGCTTACTTTCAGCGGGGTACGCTCATCTTGGTACCTAAACTGGCCAGCGAGAGCATTAACGATTTTAACATGGCTATCAAACATGCCAAGGTAGATTCAATACGGTTGCAAGCCTATGCCAACCGCGCTTCTGCTAAAATGATGTTGGGAAATGTAGATGCTGCCATCAAAGACTGTCTCGAAGTCACTACAAAAGATTCTACAAGTAAATTTGGTGCGGCGGCCCTCGTTACGCTTGCTAATTGTTATGACTCACAGAAAAAGTACGATGCATCTGAACGTATTCTAAAACGACTGTACTTAAAAGATTCGAGCGACATGGCTGTCATTTCAAATTTGGGCTTCACACTTTCAAAGGTCGACCGTCACCAAGAAGCCATTTATTATTTTGATCGGGCTTTAAAATTGTTCCCCAATGCTGCTTATCCTCTCAGCAACAAAAGTTATTCTTTAATGAAAATCGGAAAACTACAAGAAGCGCTAACTTGTATAAAACAGTCCATTCAATCAGACCCCGATAATTCGTATGCCTATAAAAACCTTGGCGAAATTTTATTGGCTCTCGATCTTAAAAGCGAAGCGTGCGAAGCCTTTAGAACTGCGCTTAACAAAGGATTCACCGATATGTACGGCAATGAGGTGAATGAACTAATAGCTAAACATTGCAAGAAATAGAACTATTTATGAAGAAATCAATATACCTTTTCCTATTGCTGCCATTTGCATTGGCGGCACAAACACCTGGTGCGGCTTTTACAAGTGCACGTGAACGCATCCAACAAGGTGTACAATTTAATGATGATGAAAAATACGACGAAGCCATGCGCGAATTTGAAAAAGTGCACCCGGCAGACTCGCTCTACTATTTGGCTTTGTACGAGTCGGCATTAACATCGATGAATCAAAAAAAATACGCTAAAGGGGTTGATTTTTGTAAGAAAGGATTGGCAATGATCAGTCCTGAGAAACGTGGTTTCTACGACCTAATGGGGTCTTGTTACGACTACATGGAGAAACAAGATTCAGCGATTTGGGCTTATAACGAGGGTCTAAAAGTTTACCCCAATTATTACAAGTACTATTTTGAAATTGCCGTGTCGTATGCTGGAAAGAAAAACGATTCTGCCGCCATTCGTTACTTAATAAAGGCAAACGAATTAAATAACATTCACCCTGGGACTCACTTGTTACTGGCGCGTATTGCAGCACGAAATGGCTACTTTGTTGGGGCCTATTTCGCGCACATGTACGCGATTTTGCTGGATAACAATTCAGGTCGTGCCTTAAATGGTTTATCTGAATTCCAAAAGGTGTGTAATAACAACGTGGAAATGGAAAAGACGCCGTATGCTATACCACATAGTGCGAATTACAACCAAATTGACGAATTGTTAAAGGCACGTGCCGCACAAATTGAATCCTACAAAAGCAAGGTTTCATTGCCTTACACTGAAATAACTAAACAATGTCAGTTGCTCTCTGAACAGTTTGTGTACGATCCAGAGGACAAAAATTTTTACAACGCCTACTATGGCAAGTATTTTTACAATGCTTGGAAAAAGGGATTGTTTGAAGGGGGCATGTACCAAATGTTCTCAGGTATCAATGACCGCGATATTCAAGCAATTGTGATGAAGAAAAAGGGAGCCATCTCTGCTTACCAAGATTACATGATTAATGAAATTGTGACCTTCCGCAAAAAAATTCCCTATATCTATCAAGGTAAAGCACTCGAAGGAGATCGTTTCTTCACCAACTCTGGTGATGTGGAGGCTGTAGGTAAACTAGTGAATGGTAACAAAGAAGGTGATTGGTATATTTTTTCCTACAATGGTAATCTCAAAACCTTGGCGCATTACGAAAACAATGAGCCAGAGGGACGATGGGAAACGTTCTATATCACGGGAGAGAAAAATACAGATGGGGGTTGGAAAAAAGGAAAACGCCATGGTCCCTACACGCTTTATTGGCCAAATGGTCAAATCAAGGAAAAAGGAAATTACGATAACGGAACGATTTCAGGTGAGGTAATTAATTACAATTCGAATGGATCCATCTCTGAAGTCACCCAATTTAACAGCAAGGGTGTACGTCATGGTAAATATGTTTCGTACACGAGTTACGGGGTTAAATCGGCTGAAGCTGAATACGTGAATGGCAGTGTGCAAGGGAAAGTGCTCAACTTCTACCGCAACGGGAAAAAGTCAGAAGAACGTGAATTTAAAGATGGCTATTCACACGGCCCGGCTAAACAGTATTTTGAAAACGGTAAGGTCATGTCTGAAGGCTCCAACATCGCTGGTAAACGGGATGGCTACTGGATCACTTATTTTGACAATGGCAAGAAGAAATCGGAAGGCAATTACAAAATGGGTTTACAAGTAGGTGAATGGAAGGACTATGATTACAAAGGGTTCCTCCGTCAAACCTACACCATGAGTGATGCGGGTGTTTTGAATGGAACTATAACAGGATATAACAGTAAGGGGGCTATTATTAGAACTGCAGTCTACAAAAAGGGTAAACTAAAAGTAGCGCAATTTTTCGATAACAATGGCAAATTATTGAGCACGACCAAGGGTGGAAAGAATTATGAAATGAAGGATATGTATCCGAATGGGGTGGTGGATGAAGTTGGTAAAATCGAAAAGAACCAACGCCAAGGTAAATTCGTTCACCGTTGGATGAACAATACATTGGGTACTGAATCAGAATACATCAATGATGCAATGGATGGTTTGTATCGCAAGTACTACTACAATGGTCAGGTACAAGATGAATACTACTACCGTCAAGGGGATTTGGATGGGTACTTCCGCCGTTATTATAAACACGGACAGTTAAAGGCTGAGGGCTATTATAAACAAGGCAGCTTGGTTGGTCCTTATACGTCTTACTATGAAAATGGAGCGGTTAAAGAAAAGTTCTATTACATGAACAACGAGGCAACTGGTTATGGTGAGTTCTTTGATAACAAAGGGCGCATTACCAAACGCACCTTGTACTCGGATATTATTGTAACGAAAACCGAATTAATGGACACCACCGGAAAAGTGTTTCAAACGTTTGGTGATGTTACAGGTTCTGGTGCTATAACCACTAAATTCTTCAACGGCTCTAAACACGAAGAGTTTACAATGGTTAATGGTGTTAAACACGGACCTTACAAACGTTACTATCCAAACGGCGTATTACGTGAAACAGTTAATTATGTTTATGGCTGGTACGAAGGCCAATACAAATTCTATGAACCGAACGGAAAATTATCGTTCATGCAAATCTATCACAATGATAATATTGATAGTGTGGAGGTGGACTATGATTTGGAAGGTCGGAAATCAGCTGAACGTACATTCTATAATGGTAACTTGAATGGCTCACGCCGTTGGTATTATGAAAACGGTCAAGTTCAAGCGGATAAATGGTATACTGATGGTGAAGAAGATAGTACAACGGTTTTCTATGGTGAAAATGGCGCTATTGGTATGGCACTCTATTTTGAATCAGGAGTCATGATGGGTTACGCTTATGTTGACAATACGGGTAAACTCGGACCAGTAAGAGCAATGCCGGAAGAAACCGGAAAAATTGCTGCTATGTATTCAAATGGCAATAAAGCAAGAGAAGCGGAGTACGTTCACAACATGCTTGAAGGTACTCGTACCGCTTATTTTACGAATGGTAAAGTGTTTACTACGGGTGTGCTTAAAAACGACGAATTCGATGGTAAGTCCTCAGAATATTACATCGATGGTAAGTTGAAGGAAGAATCTACTTTGAAATTCGGCGATTTCCATGGGGTAAGAAAACAATACTACTCAAATGGAAAATTAGCTGTTGAAACCAATTTCTATTATGGTGAAAAACAAGGAGTGGAAACTTGGTACGACCAAAATGGTAAAGTTATTGCCACCTATTTTTATATCAATGGAAATGCGTTTGCACGCTAAACAATTTATATTGGCTTTGTTGTTGCCACTGTGGTCGTTCGCACAGAACGATTCCACAGATGGCGATGGCATGGTCTATTCGCGCTATATTTATAAACTGGATTTTCCAATTCGTTCTGGCTCACTGGTAGCGAGTTACCAAACTGAACGGGAAGTACTCTACCTTACTGAAAAGAGCACGAATGGAAATGTTCAAGCCGTGAGCTATTCTGATTATTACACGGTTCAAAAGGAATTTCAAGCGTATAGCCTCATCCTCAAACCGAATGGCCACTACAAAAAGAAGAAGATTAAAGAGTTTAGCAGGAAAACAATTACAAGTAGCGGCATTTTTTATGAGGACTTAGTACGCGAAGGCTGTTCCTTTCCTGGTATTACGCCGGGATCAAAATCGGTACTAAAGTTTAAATCGATTATTTCTGATCCAGTGCTTACCTCAAGGTGTTTGTTTAACCTTGAATTGTTTGCCATGAACATTCAGTGCACCATCAATATTCCTGATTACATGAAAGTTCGCCTGGCCTTTTTTGGCGATAGTACTGGGGTTACTCATACGGCTGTTAAAACCGCCACATCAACTATTCACACCTATTCGGCTGCACGTAGGCTGCCAATTACCTACGAAGAAAATTCACTGAATCTGATGTATTATACGCCACACCTCATTGTTGTGCCTGTTAGTTATACACTCAATGGTAAGGAAGTAAAATTGGCGGGAACGGTTGAGAACCTCTTTTCACGGTATGTGAAAATGCTGAAGGAGATTCCCGCTGCTGATAATAAGGAATTAAGAAAAATAACCGATTCGTTAACGGCTGGTTTAACAGATAGTGCTCAAAAGGTGGCACGAATTTTTAATTGGGTTCAAAAACAAATTCGGTACGTAGCATTTGAAGAAGGTCGTGGTGGTTTTGTGCCGCGTTGTTCGGATAAGGTTATCGCTAATCGTTATGGCGATTGTAAGGATAAGGCGAATTTGCTGGTGAGTATGTTGAATCAGGCGGGACTTCCGGGTTACCATGTTTGGATTGGCTCGCGCAATAAACCGTATACCTATGAAGCGCTTCCTTCACCTCACACCGATGATCACATGATTGCGGCAACACAACTCAATGGGGAATGGGTGTTTCTTGACGCAACCGCTTCTGAAGTGGAATTTGGTATGCCTTCTGCATTTACGCAAGGGAAGGACGCGCTAATTCGACTATCTGATTCGACCTTCTTGGTAAAAAAAGTGCCGGTGATGACTGCTGCGCGTACTGTCATCCGCGATTCACTTAAGGTTAAATTGAATAACAATGTTATTGAAGGCAACGGAACGCGAATGGTTACTGGGTATATTCGAGAAAAATACGAAAGCCGCACTGCCGAAACGCACAGCGTGGCTCCCGATGCTTCCGATTTTCCTATTGGCAATAATAAAGTGGTGATTTCGAATCTCGAAAATGCCATGAAGGGACCCGGGATCTTGCATTCGAGTTATGAGTTCAAATTATCAGACTACGTACAGTCTTTCGAAAATGATACGTACGTTAATATGAATTTGATGAAGGATTTTCAACGTGATTTTATTGAGTTGGAAAAACGAAAATTAGACATCGAGTCCGATTACCAATACACAATTTCACAAAGGGTCACTCTCGATATCCCTGATGGAAAATCAATTGTTGAAGTGCCGGGTAACCGCAGTTTTTCAAATGAGGATTTTTCGTTTGATATTCGGTACACGAAAAAAGATAATCAACTGATTCTCGAAAAAACCATCACTATTAACCACCTCGTTCTTAAAAAGAAAAAATTTGCCGATTGGAACCGCATGATTGATGGGCTCACTAAGGCCTATAATGAAGTGGTCATCCTCAGAAAAAACTAATATGAAAAAATACACCATCCTGTTGTCAGCCCTTGTGCTCTCAACTTTTATTAAAGCTCAATCGCTGTACTTCAGAAATTTCGATCTTCCCGAAAAAGCGCCTCAAGTGGCTTTAAGTGAAGAGGAACTTAAAAAGAACAAAGCCATCATCCTTGAAGAAATAAAGGCAAGGGAAATGGTTTTTCCAAATGAGGATAATATTGAACAGTACTTGTTTACGTTCACCTGCATTTATGTTAACGATGAATCGGTAATCGATAAATTGAATAAGATTTATATTCCTGTTTCTAGTCCTCAAGATTTGGTTACGCTTAAGTGCCGCATTACCAAACCGGATGGTAAAACCACCGAATTGTACAAGGGGGATATGAAAACGGTGAACGAGGATGGGGATGATTACTTTATTCTTGCGCTGGAAGGGGTTGAGAAAAAATGCGTCATAGAGTATTACTACTTGCGCCGCACCGGGGTTACGTATTATAATTCGGAGTCAATCAATAATAAGTACTTGGTTAAAAAGTACACCAACCACATGATCTCCCCAGAAAACTTGGTTTTCGTGAGTAAAACGTACAACGGCTTACCTGCTGCAAAGGATACGCTCATGGAGAATAGAAATTTCCATACGTTCCGTCTCAATAACCTCGAACCGGTTGCCGATGAAAAATACACTACCGAATATGAAAAGTTGATGCGTTATGAAATAAAGTTAGATCATAATACCAACGCCAGCAGTAAGAAACTCTTTACTTATTCAGATGCTGCTCGCAAAATCATGACCAACTACCACGAAATTGAATCGGGTGACGAAAAGGTGGTAAAAAAGGTGTTTAAAAAACTTAAACTTGATAAATTGGTAACTACTGACGAAAAAGTGTTTGCCATTGAGTCGTTTATTAAAAATGATTTGGGACAAATCGATTACGATGGTCCAGGTACCATGTCGTTGCTTTACAGCAAGAAAGTCTTAACAAAGTTTTACCAAAATAAATTATGTGTGTTATTGCTTGAAAAGGCTGGCATTGATTACGAGATTGTGTCAACCAGTTATAAAAACAATCACCCGTTCGACCCTACTTTCGAAAGCTACGCGTTTCTTGATGAAACCATGTTCTACATTCCTGAAACGAAAAAATTCTTCTTGTTAGATAATTACATCTGTCGCTATGGTGAAGTACCCGCAGCACTAATGGGACAGAAGGGGTTGTTTATCAAACCAATTAAATTGGGTGAAACAGTAAGTGCGTTGAATTCAATTAAAGACTTACCACCGGTTGATGTCAAGAATAATTACGACAACTTGGATGTCACTATTAACTTTAATCCAAGTGATGAAAAGGTAACCCTGCAAATGCGTCGCACTTTGAGTGGTTATCCGGCACAAAACTGGCGCCCGTTTTACCACTATTACGAAAACGAGAAAAAGCAAGCTACCCTTGAAGAGTCCATCAAAAATGGATTTGATAAAGCGAAAGTGATTAGCGTGTCATCACAAAATCACGACATGAAAGATTATTCGGCCTTCACTAAGCCATACATCATCACCGGGACTATTGAGGTGAATGAATTGACAGAGAAAGCGGGACAAAATTTCATTTTCAAAATCGGCAACTGTATTGGCCCACAGGCTGAATTGTATCAAGAAGAAAAGCGCAAGTACGAAGTGTACGATGCCTATCCACACAGTTACAAACGGGTACTTACGTTTACTGTACCTGATGGTTATACCTTGCAAGGGGTGGAAAAACTGAATACCAATATTGAGCTTAAAGAAGGCGATAAAGTAACGGCTTACTTCCGTTCTGAATATAAATTAGAAGGGAAAGTCCTCACCATTACCGTAACCGAATCGTATGAAAAAGAATTCTATTCAAAAGACGTATTCGAAGGCTATCGCAAAGTCATTAATGCAGCAGCCGATTTCAATAAGATTTCGCTGTTATTGAAAAAAGCGTAATCCTACAATACACAAAAGCCCTTCATTGCAAAGCAATTGAAGGGCTTTTTTATGCCATTGGGTGTGGTGTAGTGGTTGGGTTAGCACTCACATGCGCCCAATTTGGACTGTGTTAATTCCCTACCGACTCACCATCATCACTGCCTGAACCAACCCCAAATCGTCGAAAGTGGGCGGCAGCACGTAATTTTTTATTTTAAGTTTATCGAGCGATTGCCCTGTGGCTTCGCCCATTGCAACGGCTTTTTGGTGCGGCGCAAGTTTGTTTTTTTCAAAAAAGGCTTCGACGTTACTTGGACTGGTAAATACCACTACTTCAATTTCGTTATCAATTTCAATGCTGTGTTTCAGGGTGGCGTATACTTCGAGATTGATAACGTTGTCGCGTTTCGGAATTTGCCATTGCACGGTTTGCATACTGCCGCGGGCTATCGGAAATAAAATTTTTCCAGCACCTGCTTTAGCACCAAATTGCTTGCCAACTAATTTTGTATCGGTACTCTGTCCAATAAAATCGGCACGGTGACCGTAAGCGCGCAAGGCAGCACTGGTACCGGTACC
>JACCDS010961257.1_pt1 | contig 85682 bp, 77 predicted proteins | sample 7446441 | NCBI WGS metagenome assembly JACCDS01 (sample SAMN15323445, study PRJNA562643) | freshwater metagenome | isolation source: river surface water | place: USA:Blue River Watershed | collected 2017-08-17
ACTGCAGCGTCAGCGGATCGTCGGCACGTACCGCCGCGCCCTCCTGCATCAGCCAGGCGGCGTTGCGCTCTTCCTGTCCCGGTATCGGATTCACCAGCAGCATCGGCAATCCCAGCGCCAGGCATTCCGATGTCGACAGTCCGCCCGGTTTGGTGATGGCCAGGTCTGCGCAGGCCATCATCTGGTGAACCTCGTCGATAAAGCCGAAGCAGCGTAGTCGCGCTGGGTGTTCGTCCGCAAGCGCTTGCAGCGAACGGCGCAGCGCTTCATTGCGGCCGGTCAGCACGATCAGCTGTAGCCGCGGCTGCATCGCCATCAACGTGCGTATCGTGTTTTCGTTCAGGCCGATACCGGCGCCGCCGCTCATCATCAACACTGTCGGCAACGCCGGATCGAGGCCTAGCCGGCTGGCGGCGTCCGTGCGCGTGGGAGCGTTCGCGAAGCCTGGCATCAATGGGATGCCGCTGACGATGGTCTGCGTGGCTGACACCCCCTGCGCCTGCAGCCGGAAGGCCAGTTCATCATTACCGACGAAATAGCCGCTGACACCGCTGTGTACCCACAAGCGATGCAGATCGAAATCGGTGACCTGTACCCACAGCGCGCAGTCCAGTCGACTTGCTTCGCGCTGCTGCGCCAGCAGCTCGGCCGGCAGGAAATGCGTGCAGATGATCGCATCCGGCCGCTCCCGCGCGATCTCTGCGTGCAGACGGCGCGCACACCATTGCTGCAACCGGCGACGCACGGATTCGGTCACGCCGGCCGCTGCCTGTACGTCGGTCTTGCGATACAGCCAGCCCCACACCTCCGGCATGCCGGACGCGAGGCTCAGATAAAGATCACGGTAGACGACACGGAACCAGCCCGGCACCAGCGACATCAGGTCGACATGCCGAACCGACAGTCGCGGAAAATCCCGCTGCGCGCACATGGCCAGCGCCTCGGCGGCACGCACATGACCAGCGCCGGCCGAGACTGACAGCAACAGGATGCGGCGGGTCTTGCCAGCTGGCGGAGACAGGCGTCCCGCCTCCGCTTTATCAAAGGCGTCGAACAGCGTGGTCTCGCACCACTGCTGCAAGCGGTTCAGGCGGGCACTGCGCATGGCGTATCTTCTTCAGCCTGTTCAGCGTCGGTGGCTTGTTCTCCGTACTGGCTCTGTTCCCAGCGCAGCATCACCTCATGCCAGTCGACCAGTCGCAGTTTGCCGTCGGCTTCTTCGACCAGCGCGGACAGACTTTCCACCCAGTCGCCATCGTTGCAATACAGGATGCCGTCGATATCGCGGATTTCGGGTTTGTGGATATGCCCGCAGATCACGCCGTCCACACCTTGCTTGCGTGCTTCGGCTGCCAGCGCCTGCTCGAACGAACTGATATAGCTGACGGCATTCTTCACCTTCAGCTTCAGGTATTGCGACAGCGACCAGTACGGTAGGCCGGCGCGGGCTCGCCATGCGTTATAGATCTGATTGAACTTCAGGATCATCGTGTACAGCGAGTCGCCGACATAGGCTAGCCACTTCGCGCAGGCGATCACGCCATCGAAGCGGTCGCCGTGCAGCACCAGCATGCGCTTGCCGTCAGCGGTGGTGTGCACATGCTCATCGCGTACCTTGATGCCGCCGAAATCCTGGCCGATGAACTGGCGCACGGACTCATCATGGTTACCCGGCACGAAGATCACACGCGTGCCTTTCTTTGCCTTCTTCAGCACCAGCTGCACCACATCGTTGTGGGTCTGGTGCCAGTACCAGCGCCGTTTCAATTGCCAGCCGTCGATGATATCGCCGACCAGATACAGCTTGTCCGACTCGGTCGCCTTGAGGAACTCCAGCAGCCGCTTGGCCTGGCAACCGCTGGTGCCCAGGTGCAGGTCGGAGATGAAAATGGTACGGAAACGCAGCGGTGCGGGCTTGTGGCGCGGATGACCCAGCAGCCGGCTGCCACGCCGGGCATTGGCGAGGATCTCGCGCGTGTTCACGTGGTGACCTCGTTCTCGACGCTGTCTCGGATGGCTGGGTTCGCATCGTGCTTCGCGTCGTCGTTGTTTTCGTCTTTCAGGTAGTGACGAGCGTAGCGACTTTCGAGGCGTGCCAGCGGCAGCATCATGAACAGGTCTGCGCAATGAAAATCTGGATCCCATGCGGGCTGGCCGCAGATCCATGCGCCGCTGCGCAGGTAACCCTTGATCAGCGCCGGCACAGCGACCTGAGCAGTCGGTGCTTCGTCATGCAGCGGGAACGCCAGTTTCGGCTCGACGCGATATTCGGAGGGTGCGAGATGCGCGCCAGAGAGCTGGTGGTACAAACCATTGATGGTGTTGCCGCCATCCGCAAGGCTGACACTGGCGCAGCCGATCAAATACTCCGCGTTCTCGCGCCGCATGCAGGCGGCCAGGCCGGCCCACAGCATCATCAGCACGCCGCCGCCCCGGTAGTCGGGATGGATGCAGGCACGGCCGGCTTCGAGGATGCGCGGACGCAGGTGCTGCAGCCGCGACAGGTCGAACTCGCTCTCGGAATAGAAGCCGCCGGTACGCGCGAGTCCGCGTCCGCCCAGTACGCGATAGGTGCCGACAACCTTCAGCGTGCGCGTGTCGCGCACCAGCAGATGGTCGCAATGGTCGTCAAAATCGTCCTTCTCCAGGCCCTCACTGTTCTGTAACGATGCCAGTCCCATCGCCTCGACGAATACCTGGTAGCGCAGGCGCTGTACTTCGCGCACTTCTTCGGGCGTCGTCGCGAGGCTCAGCGACAGTTTCGGGAAGCTGGGGGTGGCGTCGGATCGGATGGTGGTCAGGCGCATGATTCCTCCTCGGGATAGTCATGCGCTTGAGGTTAGCGAGTGAATGCTGCAGGAGCGTGACGGTTGCGTGTCGGTTTGGTTACAAAATATTGAATAATGCAACCGGCTGTTCAGGTCGGTTCGGCACCGACCACACCGCCATCGTCGCGAGTGATGACGATGGTCGCCGAGCGTGGCCGGGTGGCGCCGCCTTCTGGCCAGTGGCTAAGGTAGGTCGATGGCTTCGTGATGTCGAAGCCCTTGTGGCTGGTGGTCTCGCCGGGGTGCTGGATGTTGATAAACAATGCCCGTCCATCCGGCGATTCAGCCAGGCCGGTAATTTCACCATCGATCGGTCCAACCAGGAAGCGTCGGAGATTGTCCTCATTGGACGGCCTGCCGGCATGGGTTTTGATACTTCGTTCGTGGTCGCCGTCACGGCTGGTCACGGTTGGGCGACCGCCGTCGCCAACCTGGCCGGGTATCGCGGCCAGCAACATGCAGTTGCTGGCGTCGGCCATCGCGCTGTCGTCGGTTTCTATCCACAGCAAGCCGGTTTGCGAGAACCAGAGACCGTCCGGCGACGAGAAGTCGTTACTGGCGACCAGGCCAGACAGATTGACATTCTGGCGGTCGGCCGTTTCGCGTGCGGCGAACAGGTAGATGTCCCATTGGAAGCGGCTCGCGCCCGCGCGTCCGTCATCCTCGGCCCAGCGAATGATGTGTCCATTGACGTTGCCGCGTCCTTGTTTGCCGGCCTTCGGATCGGTATAGAAGCGCGGATTGGCGGGATCGAGTTGGGCGAGTTCGCGCGACGGGTTGTAGGTCAGGGTCATGTAGACCTCGCCGTTGCGTGGATTGACGGCGCCCCATTCGGGACGGTCCATCCGCGTAGCGCCAGCGGCGTCGGCTGCCAGCCGCGCGTGAATCAGGACGTCGGCCTGGTCGGCAAACGTATAGGCGGCGTTGGATGCGTCAATGCCATGCTGTCCCAGGGTCAGTTCGAGCCACTCGCCGCTGCCGTCCGGATGAAAGCGCGCAGCGTAGAGACGACCATCGTCGAGATACTTGTCGCCGGCAGCCAGGCCGCGTTCGGCATCGGCCGGATCCCAGCGCTGATTCGACACGAACTTATAGATGTATTCGCCTCGTGCGTCGCAGCCCATGTACCAGACCAGAGGCTGGCCCGGTATCACCGGACCGGGCCATGCACCTTCGTGGGCGAGGCGGCCTAGCGCAGTGCGCTTCTTCGGTGTTGAGTGCCGGTCGAAGGGATCGATCTCGACCACCCAGCCGTAGGTATTTGGCGCATGGCGGTAGTCATCGCTGCCATCGGCCGAGGTGCCACGCACCGATGCATCCCAGCGGCCATAGCGACGGTCGGCCGTATCGGGCTGCACGCTGGCCCACAGCTCGCGGCCGGGGCCGGCGATGCCATAGCGTCGCAGCGCGGCGAGTTCTTTCGGGCTGCGCCTGAGGTCGTCGGCCGGCAGGCGGCGGAAATATCCGGCCCAGTTCTCCTCGCAGGTCAGGTAGGTACCCCAGGGCGTGTGGCCATTCGCGCAATTGGCGATCGTGCCGCGTGTGCGCGTGCCGGTCCATGAGTACTGCGTGACCAGCAGCGGGCTGCGTGCCGCGGGCCCGCTGATCTCCATGTCGGTGAAGGTCGTCATGCGGCGGGTGAAGGGGGAGTCGGGAACGCGCATCCAGCGGTGGCCTTGCCGACGTATGTCAATGATACTGACGCCGTGCGCGAGCATTTCCTTCTGTACTTCATCTTCGGCGGTGCGGCGGCCATCAATGATGGTTTGTCCGTTCGGGTGCAGGAAGGCGCCAGTGATCGCTTCGTGGTTGATGCACAGCAGCGCCCGATCGGCCACGTGCCGGTTCCAGCGCCCGTTGGGGTCCATGCCGAAGTAGTGCATGCCGTCATGGTGGTCGCCAGCGCGGCGCGCGAAGCTGGCGGCTTCGTCGCTGCCATCATTGGCGTAGGCGGGTAGTGCGGGATCGAGCGGATCGCCGGTGGCGAGCAAGATCGACCATGAATGGCCGGGGGCGATGCGAAGCGTGTCATTCGTATGTTTCGCGACCGCGCTGAAGTTCAGCTTCAGCGACCGGGCCGCCGCGCGCGCATCACCGGCAGGCGACAACGGCAGCCCCCCCACGCCGAGATAGGCTGCAGCGGCGGTGGCCAGCGAGCCCTTGAGCAGGCTGCGGCGCGACAGTCGCGCATCGAGGATGGTCGAGAAATCAGGGCTGCCGTGCGACGGCTGCGGGTCTTTCATGAATCTGCTCCCGGATCGGGCGTTGGCCCGGATAGCCCAAGATCAAAGCAGATTTTGATGAAAGCCTGATGACAGGCCGCGCGTTGCCCACACGGGGCGACGCGCGTTGGAGGGTTGCTTACTTCTTCTTGGGGCGGCCGGCCTTCAGCGGAGCCAGTGCCTGCTGTGCCGTCTGTAGCGACTTCGGGTCCATGGTCGACAGCAGCGCGACACCGATACGCAGCAGCTCGCTCTTCTTGACCTCGAAGCCTGCATTGACACAGGCTTTCTTGACCTGCGCGATCAGTGCATATTCATTGTCGGGCATCGTGAAGCTGTCGCGCACGAGCTTGGTCTTCTTCGGCTTGTCGGTAGCGACCTTTCTGGCCGAGGTCGCCGGTTTTGCGACCTTGGTGGCTTTGGCCGGAGCCGCTTTGGACGCCGGTGGAGTGGCCGGGGTCTTGCGGGGCGCCGGCTTGGTCGTTGTGACAGCCTTTTTCGCGGTCGTCTTTTTTGCTACAGCCGGTGCCTTGCTGTCAGCGCGCGGATTTTTGGTCATGGCTCACTCCCTTCGATTTAAATGTATAAACAATATAAATCATTTATTTGCCATGTTCAAGCCGGCCCGCGCTGCAGGTGTCAGCCAACGCTTCGAACGATGAACTGCCGCCCTGTGTCCTCCCAGACGGATTGTTCCTTGGCGATCCAGTAGGCAAGCGTGGGATGTGCAGACAGAGTTGCAGAGCCGACGGTCAGCTCGATACGCGAGCGCGCTTGCAAACGTACCGGCTCGACTTCCGGATCCAGTCGCGCGTGCATCAAGAGGATACCCAGCCGCAGCGCGAGGATGGCTCTCATGATGTCCGGATCGGACAGGGCTTCGCCGACCTTGCGCAAGTTCCCCTTCTGCGCGAGCAGCAGGATGGACAGCAGATGCTGTTCGTGAGTGGTGAAGCCGGGCAGGTCAGCGTTCAGTGCCAGGTAGGCGCCATGCTTGTGAAAGCCGGTGTGCGACACCATCATGCCGACTTCGTGTAGCTGGCCCGCCCAGCCGAGCATGCGTTCCTGCGCGCCGTTGTCGCCGGCCACTTGCCGGTAGAGTGCAATCGCGTTCGATGCGGCCTGCGACGCGCGCGATGCATCGACGCCGAAGCGCTGCATGAAGTGTCGTACGGATGCCTGGCGGCGGTCGCGTTTGCGTTCCCGCATGTGCAGATCCCACAGCACTCCCATGCGCAGGCCGGCCTCGATAGGCTGCAGCGAGCGTAAACCAGCCTCCTGCGCCAGCCCCAGCAGCACCGGCAGCCCGCCCAGAATCACGCTCACGCGCTCGGCACGCGCGCCGGCCAGGTCGATGCGACTCTTTCGGCCAGTGTCGATCAGCCTGTCCTTCAGTGCGTTCAAGCTTTTGACCGACAGCTGGCCGTCACCCAGCGCATTTTTCTCAATGACTTCGGCCAGCGTGCGCATCGTGCCGGACGAACCATAGGCGATGTCCCACAGCTTCGGATGGAAAGCCGCGATGCCGTCCTCGAAGCGGCTGCGCGCCTCGAGAATGGCGGCATCGAACGCTTCTGAGGTGATGCGCTCGCCGCCGAAAAAGTTCGCTGCGGTCGCCGCCGTGCCGATGCTGAAGGATTCGACCTCCTCGATCTCGCTGCCGTGACCCAGGATCAGCTCGGTCGAGCCACCGCCGATATCGATAACCAGGCGGCGTTCGCTGGCCTGGTCGAGCGCGCAGGCTACACCCATGTAAATCAGTCGGCCTTCTTCTTCGCCGGAGATGACGTCGATCGGATGGCCGATCGCTTTTTCCGCCAGTGGCAGGAAGGTGGCAGCGTTGCGGGCGATGCGCACGGTATTGGTCGCAACCACTCGTGTGCTGGCCAGCGGGGTGGCTTTCAGGATGCGTGCGAAGCGGCTCAGGCAGGACAGTGCGGTATCGATCGCCTGTGGCGTCAGATTGCCGCGACGGTCGAGTCCGGCGCCCAGCATGACGGGCTCGCGAGCGCTATTGACGATACGGATGCGCTCGCCATCGAAGGTGCCGATATGCAGGCGGAAGCTGTTCGACCCGAGGTCGACGGCGGCAAACATGGGCCGTTTTCTCCTGTGTTTGATACTGAAAAACTTTATATCGTCCCGCTCGATTGTGACGGCCCGATGACAAATCCCGTTATGAGGGATTTTCGCCACAGACATTCGCTATCGGCACGGTGCTTATGTCTTGTCACAAAGATGAAAAATTTCGATCACATACTGCGCGTCGGCAATAAAGAAATGCTTTACGGCGACCCGATTCGCGATTCCCACAGCAACCAAGACATTAACCGGAGAGAGTATATGAGCAAGTCGAAAAACATCATCGCCGCCAAGCGGATGGCCATCGCGGTAGCGGCGGTGTGCGCATCGCTGACGGCGCCGGCGTTCGCGACCACGGACAACAAGGCCCTGCTGGACCTGATGCTGAAGAAGGGCGTGATCACCCAGAAGGACTACGACGAATTCGTCGATGCGACTCGCGACGCCGAAGAGAACAAGGCATTCAAAGAGAAGCGCGTTGACCAGGACCTGGCCAAAGCCAGTGCCTTCCTCCAGAAGAACGCGGACGCTGGCCAGGTGATGAAGAATGGCATTGGTATCCAGTCCGCCGACGGCGCGAACTCGATCCAGCTGACCGGCCGCATCCACATGGACTACCGCAACTATGGTGCGTCCGTCGTCTCGGGCAGCGAGAGCCCGCTGCAGGACAAGTTTGAAGTTCGCCGCGCGCGCCTCGGCGTGAAGGGTCAGTTCCAGAAGGACTGGAAGTACGAGATCGTCGGTAACTTCGGCATGTCGAACAACGGCATGTCGTCCAGCGCGACCGAGATCGACGTCGCCTATTTTGACTATGCAGCCAATCCGGCGGCATCGGTACGTCTGGGTAAGTTCAAGATGCCGTTCAGCCTCGAGCAGCTGACCAGCTCGAACAACATTGACTTCATGGAGCGCAGCCTGGTCGGTCAGAGTGACTCCGAGCTGATCCCGGGTAAGGAAACCGGCCTGATGCTGTTCGGCAGCCCGGTGTCGGGTGCCACGTATGCGGTGGCACTGTCGACCGGTCGTGGTAACAAGGACGCGCAGAATGATAAGCCGGACCTCATCGCACGCGGCACGATCAACGCGAACAAGCTGTTCGCCGGCGACGATTCCATCGTCACTCACCTCGGCTTCGCTTACAGCACCGGCGATACCAAGGGGATGACACCCGCTTCGGCACGTACTGAAACCCGTGAGTCGTCGGAGTTCTTCCGTGCGGCGACTGCGCTGACCGGTACCGTGACCCGCGAACGTATGGGCCTGGAAGCGGCGATTGCCTACAACGCGTTGAAGGTGCAGGGTGAATACTTTGACTTCAAATACCAGGGTGACAACCGTACCGACAAGATCAAGGGTTACTACGCACAGGTGGTCTACAACCTGACTGGCGAAAAGCACAACTACAGCAACTCGTCGGGCACCTTCGGCTGGATCAAGCCGAACCAGCCGTTCTCGCTGGACAAGGGCGGTCTCGGCGCATGGCAGGTTGGCCTGCGCTTGAGCAACTTCGATGCGGCGGATGTCGCCGTGGCCAGCGGCAAGACCAACAAGGCGGATTCGGCCAGCGTTGGCCTGACCTGGTTCATGAACGATTACGCACGTGTCATGCTGAACTACATCACGACTGACTTCGATGGTCAGGCAGTCGGTGCGGCAGGCAAGCAGATCACGAAGGACCGCGCGATCATGCTGCGCGCACAGCTATCGTTCTGATCCGGTCGCAAGGCCTCGGAAAAACGCCCCTCGACAGGGGCGTTTTTCTTTGCGCGCCGGCTGTCGTTCTCCCCAATCAATCACGTTGATCTCTAAACCCGATGAATGAGCAGTTGCAGCGGGAATTTCGTGTCGATCCGACCGGCCTGGTCTGGGCCTACCGGCTCAGCGCGCAGCGTGCTCCGGTACAAGTGGATGCGGATACGCTGGTCGCCGAGATGGCTGGGCATCGGGATGCATCGCGTAGCGATGGTTCGCTGCTGTGGATGCATTTCAACCTCAGTCAGGCATCCACCGAACGCTGGCTGCGTACCCATGCGCCATTGCCGCCGGAGTTTTTCGAGTCGCTGCAGCAGGGTGCGCGTTCCACCCGGGTGGAGCGGGTGGATGATGCGCTACTGACGGTCATGAACGATGTGCTGCATGGCTTCTCCTTCGACCCATCGGAGATTTCGACCCTGTGGGTCTATGTCACGCCGGGCATCGTCGTCAGCGCGCGCAGGAAGCCGCTGAAATCGGTCGACCGGCTGCGGCAGGCGGTGCAAAACGGCGCGCCGATTCGCTCGACGGTCGAATTGCTGACTCACTTGCTGCGCGACCAGGCCGATGTGCTGATCGGGATCGTACGTGACGCCGTCCAACGGGTCGACAAGATCGAAGATGATCTGCTGGCGGGACGGCTTGATTCGAAGCGCGGCAATCTTGGCAACCTGCGCCGTCTGCTGGTTCGCTTGCAGCGGCTGATGGCGCCCGAACCGGCCGCGCTGTTTCGTCTGCTGCAGCGGCCGCCGGGATGGATCGCCGACAGCGACCTGCAGGAACTACGCGAGTCGAGTGAAGAATTCTCCGCGGTCCTGACCGACATGAGCTCGCTGCAGGAGCGTATCAAGCTGCTGCAGGAAGAGATTGCGGCGATGATCAATGAGCGCAGCAGCCGTAGCCTCTATACGCTGAGCGTGTTCACAGTTGTGGCGCTGCCGATCAACCTGATTGCCGGCCTGTTCGGCATGAATGTGGCCGGCATACCGTTGGCCGAGCATGAGCACGGGTTTTGGCTGGTGGTGGCTCTGGTGGCCTCGATGACTTCGCTCGCTTTGTGGGCACTGACGCGCAGCCGCGCTGGTTGAATTTGCGGTCAGCTAGAATGTCGCGTTTCCGTTGAGCGGGTAGTCATTTGATGCGCAGACTCATTGCCTTGCTGGTCGCCGTGCTGCTGTCGGCTTGCCAGACTGTGCCGGTGCAGGCGCCGGTTTCGTCGCCGGACAAGCCGCCAGCGGGCACGACCAATGCAGGATTACCGCCGGCCGATGCAGTCGCGTCCGCAGTGCCTCGCCGCGTGAAGATCGGCCTCGCACTCGGCGGCGGTGCAGCGCGCGGTTTTGCGCACATCGGCGTGATCAAGGTACTGGAGTCGCAGGGAATCGTGCCGGATCTCGTTGCGGGAACCAGCGCCGGCAGTCTGGTCGGTGCGCTGTACGCGGCGGGGAACAATGGCTATGCACTGCAAAAAATGGCCATCGACATGGATGAGGCAGCGATTTCGGACTGGTCGGTGCCGTTTTTCTCGCAATCGACCGGTGTACTGAAAGGCGAGGCAATCCAGAACTACGTGAATCGCGCGCTGCAAGGCCAGCCGATCGAAAAGCTCAAGCTGCCTTTTGGTGCGGTAGCCACCGATCTGCATAGCGGCCAGGCGATCTTGTTCAGGCGCGGCAATACCGGCGCGGCAGTGCGTGCGTCGTCGGCGGTGCCCGGCGTGTTCCATCCGGTACGGATCGGCACCGTCGACTATGTGGATGGCGGTCTGGTATCGCCGGTGCCGGTGAGCTTTGCGCGCAAGATGGGCGCCGACTTCGTGATTGCGGTGAATATTTCTGCGCAGCCCGACGCACAGCCGGCCTCGAGTACGTTTGAAGTACTGCTGCAGACTTTTGCGATCATGGGTCAAAGCCTGAACCAGTACGAACTGAAGCAGGCGGACGTGGTGATCCGCCCGGAGCTGGCGACGATGAAGGGCGGCGACTTCAATGGACGCAACCTGGCGATCCTGGCGGGCGAGAGGGCTGCCACCGCAGCGCTGCCGGAGATTCGCCAGAGGTTGCAACAGATGCAGCAGTCGCCTCAGACATCACAGTCACTGACGCAGCCACGCGCCGGCCAGCCCTGAGAGTGTAGTTGCGGGACAAGTCCCGCGAATGGTTCCGGGAGATCGTCAGCGCTTGGGCTGCTCGATGGTTTCGCCGTCGTTAATGCGGCGTGCGCCGTTGAAGCGCGCCTTCCAGTAGGCCAGGTCCATGCTGTCGATGCGCACGGCGCCGCCAGAGGACGGCGCGTGGATAAACTTGTTGTCGCCGAGGTAGATGCCGACATGCGAGAACGCACGCTTGAGGGTGTTGAAGAACACCAGGTCACCCGGCTGCAGGTCTTTCTTGTCAATTTTTTCGCCGACCCGGCTGATTTCCGACGAGGTCCGCGGCAGTTCGGTACCGTCGGCTTCGCGGAACACGTAGCGCACCAGTCCGCTGCAGTCGAGGCCTTTTTCTGGCGATGTGCCGCCGAGCTTGTAATGGATGCCGATCAGCGACATCGCTTCCAGCGCAAGGCTGGCCGCGCGGTCCGTGAAACTGCTGATGCGGGACAGCAGGGGCAGCGGTTCCGCTATCGGCTCGACTTCCACAGCGTGTGATGGCGTCGCAGCGATCATTACTGCCGCCAGCAGGGCAGGCGCGAGAGTTCGCTGCATGATGCGCAACGGACGTCGGGCGTAATGGCGGTCGTGTCGCTGCAAACGTGTCCCCCGTGGTTTGGAAAAGCCGCGAATCTACGCGATCGGGATCGGCTTGTCAAAGTTGCTTGCACAATATATGTGCAGAGGCGCTGCGCAAGCAGCGTAAAAAAAAGTTATCGTACAATCCTGCCTCTTTTAAGTACAACAGGAGCAAAACATGCGTTCGAAACAGGCCCTTACCCTCGATGACGTGAAGAAAATCGCCGCAGCAGCGGAAGCCGAGGCGGTCGCCAACAAGTGGGCTGTAACGATCGCGATCGTCGATGACGGCGGCAACTTGCTGTGGCTGCAGCGTCTGGACGGCGCGGCGCCGGTGTCAGCGTCGATCGCTCCGTCGAAGGCGCGCACTGCCGCACTCGGCCAGCGCGAGACCAAGATCTACGAAGACGTGATCAACAATGGCCGCTTCTCCTTCCTGTCGGCGCCAAATATCGACGGCCTGCTCGAAGGCGGTGTGCCGATCATGGCGGGCGGCGACTGCGTCGGTGCGGTCGGCGTGTCCGGCGTGAAGTCGAACGAGGATGCCCAGATCGCCAAGGCCGGTATCGCAGCGCTTGGTCTCTGATCCCTGAATTTCCTCGTTTTACCCTGTAGGCAGCGGGGTCCCTTGGTTGCTGGACCAGGGGGCTTCGCGCTATAATCGGGCGGTTTAGCCAATGATCTCGCCGCCCGCGCAAGCCACCTTCCTTTCGTCCCGCATCACCCGGAATCCGCATGCCAGCCGGCACGCGTGCCCCGATGCAGGCTCACAGTCGCGGCGGTAACCAACCAGGAGTTACCTTTGCCGCCATTCTTCACGGCCAACCAGACCCCGGCCATTCTCGCGCTCGCCGATGGCACGATCTTCAAGGGGTATTCGATCGGCGCCGCTGGCCATACCAGCGGGGAAGTTGTTTTCAATACTGCAATGACGGGTTACCAGGAAATCCTGACTGACCCTAGCTATAGCCGTCAGATCGTCACACTGACCTACCCGCACATTGGCAATACCGGGGTGAATCCGGAAGATGTCGAATCGACCAAAGTCCATGCTGCCGGTCTGATCATTCGTGATCTGCCGCTCCAGGTATCCAATTTCCGCGCGACCCAGAGTCTGCCGGACTACCTGAAAGCCGAAGGCATCGTCGCGATCGCTGGAATCGATACCCGTAAGCTGACCCGTTTGCTGCGCGAGAAGGGCGCACAGAACGGCGCGATCGTCGCCGGGCCGGAAGCTTCCGAAGCAGCGGCACTCGATCATGCGCGCGCATTCCCGGGCCTGTCGGGCATGGACCTGGCGAAGGTCGTGTCGACCCAGGCCGCCTACCCGTGGACCCAGACGGAGTGGGAGCTTGGCCGTGGCTACGGCGAGCAGACTCAGCCGAAATTCCACGTGGTCGCGTTCGACTACGGTGTCAAGTACAACATCCTGCGCATGCTGGCGCAGCGTGGCTGCAAGGTGACTGTGCTGCCCGCGCAAGCGAGCGCGGCTGAGGCGCTGGCGCTGAATCCGGACGGTATTTTCCTGTCGAACGGCCCAGGCGATCCGCAGCCCTGCGACTACGCAATCAGCGCGTCTCGCGAGTTGATCGAGAAGGGCATCCCGACCTTCGGCATCTGCCTAGGCCACCAGATCATGGCGCTGGCTTCCGGCGCGAAGACCCTGAAGATGAAGTTCGGCCATCATGGCGCGAACCATCCGGTGCAAGACCTCGACACCAAGCAGGTGATGATCACCTCGCAGAACCACGGCTTCGCGGTCGATCCCGATACGCTGCCGGCGAATTGCCGCGTGACCCATGTGTCGCTGTTCGACGGCTCGCTGCAAGGTTTCGAGCGCACCGACAAACCCGCATTCTGCTTCCAGGGCCACCCCGAGGCGTCGCCCGGACCGCATGACATCGCCCCCCTGTTCGATCGCTTCGTGGCGATGATGGAGAAACACAAGCATGGCTAAGCGTACCGATATCAAGAGCATCCTCATCATCGGCGCAGGCCCGATCATCATCGGCCAGGCGTGCGAATTCGATTACTCCGGCGCGCAGGCCTGCAAGGCGCTGCGCGAAGAGGGCTACAAGGTCATTCTCGTCAACAGCAACCCGGCGACCATCATGACCGACCCGGAGATGGCTGATGTCACCTACATCGAGCCGATCACCTGGCAGGTGGTGGAGCGCATCATTGACAAGGAGCGTCCGGACGCGATCCTGCCGACTATGGGTGGCCAGACCGCGCTGAACTGCGCGCTCGACCTGTGGCGCAACGGCGTGCTGGACAAGTACCAGGTCGAGCTGATCGGCGCGACGCCGGAAGCCATCGACAAGGCGGAAGATCGCCAGAAGTTCAAGGAAGCGATGACCAAGATCGGTCTCGGTTCCGCGCGCTCCGGCATCGCGCACTCGATGGAAGAGGCGTGGACGGTGCAGAAGGACGTCGGCTTCCCGACCATCATCCGTCCGTCGTTCACCATGGGCGGCACGGGTGGCGGCATTGCGTACAACTCGGAAGAATTCGAGACCATCTGCAAGCGCGGCCTGGAAGCTTCGCCCACCAACGAGCTGCTGATTGAAGAGTCGCTGCTCGGCTGGAAGGAATACGAGATGGAAGTCGTTCGCGACAAGAACGACAACTGCATCATCATCTGCTCGATCGAGAACCTCGATCCTATGGGTGTGCACACCGGTGACTCGATCACCGTGGCGCCGGCGCAGACGCTGACCGACAAGGAATACCAGATCATGCGGAACGCGTCGCTCGCAGTGTTGCGCGAGATTGGCGTCGATACCGGCGGTTCGAACGTGCAGTTCTCGGTCAATCCGAAGGACGGCCGCATGATCGTCATCGAGATGAACCCGCGCGTGTCGCGCTCGTCGGCGCTGGCCTCGAAGGCAACCGGCTTCCCGATCGCCAAGGTTGCCGCCAAGCTGGCGGTCGGTTTCACGCTGGATGAGCTGCGCAACGAGATTACCGGCGGCGCGACCCCGGCGTCGTTCGAGCCCTCGATCGACTATGTGGTCACCAAGATTCCGCGCTTCGCTTTCGAGAAATTCCCGCAGGCGGACAGCCACCTGACGACGCAGATGAAGTCCGTCGGTGAAGTGATGGCCATCGGCCGCACTTTCCAGGAATCGTTCCAGAAGGCGCTGCGTGGCCTCGAGGTCGGCGTTGATGGCATGAACGAGAAGACTACCGACCGCGAAGTGCTGGAAGAAGAACTCGGCGAGCCGGGTCCGGAGCGCATCTGGTACGTCGGCGATGCGTTCGCCCAGGGATTCACGATGGAGGAAGTCCACCAGCTGACCAAGATCGATCCATGGTTCCTGGCGCAGATCAAGGAGATCATCGACATCGAGCTGTGGCTCGAGACGCAGACCGTGGCCGTGCTTGACAAGACCACGCTGCTGGCGCTGAAGAAGAAGGGCTTCTCGGATCGTCGTCTCGCCAAACTGCTGAAGGTCTCGGATCGCGACATCCGCGAGCTGCGCCGCAAGAACAACATTCGTCCGGTGTACAAGCGCGTCGACACCTGTGCCGGCGAATTCGCCACCGGCACCGCGTACATGTACTCGACCTACGAGGAAGAGTGCGAGTCGAACCCGACGTCGAACAAGAAGATCATGGTGCTCGGCGGCGGACCAAACCGTATCGGTCAGGGCATCGAGTTCGACTACTGCTGCGTGCACGCGGCCTTCGCGATGCGCGAGGACGGCTACGAGACCATCATGGTCAACTGCAATCCGGAAACCGTGTCGACCGACTACGACACCTCGGACCGCCTGTACTTCGAGCCGCTGACGCTGGAAGACGTGCTCGAGATCGTCGACAAGGAAAAGCCAGTCGGCGTGATCGTGCAATACGGCGGCCAGACGCCGCTGAAGCTGGCGCTCGATCTTGAAGCGAACGGTGTGCCCATCGTTGGCACCTCGCCGGACATGATCGACGCGGCAGAAGACCGCGAGCGCTTCCAGAAGCTGCTCAATGACCTGGGCCTGCGCCAGCCGCCGAACCGCACGGCGCGCACTGAGGAAGATGCGCTGCGCCTGGCGCAAGAGATTGGTTATCCGCTGGTGGTTCGCCCTTCTTACGTGCTGGGCGGCCGCGCGATGGAGATCGTGCATGAGCAGCGTGACCTCGAGCGTTACATGCGCGAGGCGGTCAAGGTGTCGAACGACTCGCCGGTGCTGCTCGACCGCTTCCTTAATGATGCGATCGAAGTCGACGTCGACTGCCTGTCCGATGGCCAGCGCACCTTCATTGGCGGCGTGATGGAACATATCGAACAGGCCGGCGTGCACTCGGGCGACTCGGCCTGCTCGCTGCCGCCGTATTCGCTGTCGAAAGCAACGATCGAGGAACTCAAGCGCCAGACTGCGCTGATGGCCAAGGGCCTGAACGTGGTCGGCCTGATGAACGTGCAGTTCGCCATCCAGCAGCAGGAAATCGACGGCAAGCTGCAGGACATCGTCTATGTGCTCGAAGTGAACCCGCGCGCGTCGCGCACGGTGCCGTACGTGTCGAAGGCCACCGGCCTGCAGCTGGCGAAGATTGCAGCGCGCTGCATGGTCGGCCAGTCGCTCGACAGCCAGGGTATCGGCGCCGAGGTGGTGCCGCCTTATTTCAGCGTCAAGGAAGCCGTTTTCCCGTTCGTGAAATTCCCGGGCGTTGACACCATCCTCGGACCGGAAATGAAGTCGACCGGCGAAGTGATGGGTGTTGGCCGCACCTTTGGCGAGGCTTTCGTGAAGTCGCAGCTGGGTGCCGGCGTGCGCCTGCCGAAGTCCGGCAAGGTGTTCCTGTCGGTGAAGAACAGCGACAAGCCGCGCGCCGTCGAGATCGCACGTGACCTGGTGAAGATCGGCTTCTCGGTAGTGGCCACCAAGGGCACGGCCGCCGCGATCGCCGCCGCCGGTATTCCGGTGGATATCGTGAACAAGGTTGCCGAGGGTCGTCCGCATATCGTTGACATCATCAAGAACAACGAGATCGCGCTGGTGATCAATACGGTCGAAGAGAAGCGCAATGCGATCAATGACTCGCGCACGATCCGCACGTCGGCACTCGGTGCGCGCGTGACGACGTACACCACGATCGCCGGCGCCGAGGCGGCTGTGCAGGGGATGGCGCACCTGAACGAGTTGCATGTTTACGACTTGCAGGGGATGCACGCGTCGCTGCACTAAGCCTATAATTAGCTCTCCACCCACAGAGGCTGCGCGAACCGCAGCCTCTGTTCTTTTATTTTTGAGAATCGAAAGCCCATGAGTACTGTTCCCCTTACCGTGGAAGGCGCCGAAATGCTGAAGGAAGAGCTGCAGCGCCTGAAGTCCAAGGAGCGTCCGGCGGTGATCAATGCGATCGCCGAGGCGCGCGCGCAGGGCGACCTGTCCGAGAACGCCGAGTACGATGCCGCGAAAGAGCGTCAAAGCTTCATTGAAGGTCGTATTGCCGAGCTCGAGGGCAAGCTGTCGGTCGCACAGATCATCGACCCGAAACAGATTGACGGCGATGGCCGCGTGGTATTTGCCGCCACGGTCACGCTGGAAGACCTGGAGACGGGTGACAAGGTCACGTACAAGATCGTCGGCGACGATGAAGCCGACCTCAAGGTCAAGAAGATCTCGATCAGTTCGCCGATTGCGCGCGCCCTGATTGGTAAATACGCGGGCGATGCCGTTGGTGTGCAGACGCCGGGCGGCTTGCGCGAGTATGAGATCCTCGAGGTGCAGTACCTCTGATGATGATCGCCGGCCGTTTCCTTCCTGCGTTGCGGACAGTGCTGGTCACGTTGTGGGCCGGCAGTTTGTGGACGGTCGGTTATCTCGTCGCGCCGACACTGTTTGCGACGCTGCCGGATCGCACGCTGGCCGGTACGATCGCCGGCAGCCTGTTTCGTGTCGAGGCCTGGCTGTCGCTCGCGTGCGGCCTGACCTTGCTACTGTGGTTCTATCTGGACCGTGTGTTTGCGAAGCGCCGCGCCTGCATGCTGCTGGTCGCGGCCATGCTGGTCAGCCTGGCAGTCGGCTATTTCGGATTACAGCCCTTCATGGCTGCGCTGAAAGAAAGCGCTGTCGCAAACGGCGGCGTGATGGACGAGGCGGCCCGTGCCCGTTTTGGCATGCTGCATGGGGTCGCAAGTCTGATCTATTTAGTGCAGAGCCTGCTGGCCATTGCTCTGGTCATCAAGCATCGCTGATCACGCTGATCACGCTGATCCGCTCACACGGGTTTATATCTGCCCGTCCCTGGGTTTGATCGGTTAATAATCCGCTTCGCCCAGCCAATTCCCGGATTGCAGTCCTGATTTTTTCAAAAGGGTCGGGAAATGATGCGGACCAACTGTCGCGCGTTAACGCATTTTCTGTGGCTTTTCATACCAGCCGATAGCCCATCTGCGCTATTGGACCACCGGTTGACGATTCCCAAACAGAATGACTGTGCATGTTCGTTCAGGGGACCTTCATGTCCAACTCGCTTTCCTCGATGTCACCTCACGCAACGCCAAACGCCTTGCCTGTATTCGCCATCGGTGCGCAGGACACAGGCGACCCACCGCCAATCAGAAACCCCGATACGCCGGAACAAATCAATACACTGTCTGATGTATCCGTAGCGCATCTGCGCGATTGGCGCAGCACTTGCCGATTCCTACACTGAATGACCTTGCGCATTCGTACGGGGAGTCGCCATGTCCACAGCCCTCTCTTCCAGTTCGGCTCATTCAGTCGCTAATACAGGCGTACCGATATTCGCGAATGCGACCGAGGCCGTAGCCAAGCCGGCATCCACTCGAAATCCGAATGCACTGGATGTGTTGCTGATTACATCGACCGAAGGTTTATTGCGGGACGGTGCCCACGACTTGGAACGTTCCGCGCTAATCGCGGCAGGTACCGATGCAGACAATGTATGTCGAGCGGTTGGCCGGGGGCAGAAAAGAAGAAAAAATTGCTGCGCTGAAGCAGCAGCTGCAGGCCCTGCATCAGAGTGGACAGATCGATGCGCACACCCAAGTGATCATCAATCTACATGGATCCATCACTGATAAATCTCATGAACTGTCGAATGCAAAAAATGAGTTTTCCCTGGACACCAGCGAGCTGGTTTCCCTGATCCGGGAAACCGCGGCTCTGCCGGGGCAGGAGGTCGCCGCCAACAGCTGGCAAGGCACGATTCATGTGAGTGCTTGTGGTGCTGGTCGTGCCAGCCAGGATCTCAAGGACGGTGCCGGGATAACCCTGCTTTACGCAGGGAGGAAAGTGAAATTGAGCTCGGATTCAGGGGCTATATTCAAAGAAATAATTCGTCAGCTCGGCGAATACCGGAAGGATCCTGTCGTGAATAAATTTCCTTCAGCACAGGATTTTTACGAGGCTGCCGGGGCCATCAGCGGCGAGAAAGTGCACATGGCCGGCCGAGGCAATCTCTTTCATATCCGCTTGCGCCATTTGCCGCACCCGACGGAACTGACACAAACGGCGGTCCGGGAGCGACTGGAGCGATTCATGGACGCGAAGATCCTGCATGGAAAAGCAGTGAGTGTGCAGAATGCGTTCGATGTGCTGAAAATAGCACTGAAAAACGTCAAAGCTTCTCCGCCAATTTTCCTTCTCCTCCTTTTGAACGAGCATGCGACTGAAGTAAAAGAAAAGATCAAATTCCTGGTGCAAGGCGGCGTGGATATCAATGCCGTCGTCAAGCAGCGCATGTCGGTGCTGGGCGTTGCTATTGATCAAAGGCGCCTGAACCGGATTCAAGTGCTGATTGATGCCGGTGCGGATGTGCATACAACGACAAGCCCCGACAGGAATTCGGCCTTGCATCTGGCTTGCGAGCTTGGCGATACGGAGTTGGCCAAATGGCTGATCGAAAAAGGTGCTGATCTTCATCGAGAGAATGCACTCGGCCTGACGCCACTGTCATTGGCGATCAGGTCTGGCCATGCCGATCTCGCTTCGAGCTTACTGTGCGAAGAAGCAGCGGCCGGCAAAGCGATCAGTAAAGATTATGATTTGGAAACCCTGATGTTATTGCTGGGATCAGGTCACTCTGTTCTTCGAAATCAGGTTCTCGCGCGATCGCCAGATAAGCCAAGGCTGCTTGCATCCCTGTTCTCTGAACTACAAGAGCAGTTGCGCAATGGTTATGAGTCAATCTATTACACGGCAGACGACATGAGGCGCGATCTATCCATGCTGCGTCCGTTTGTCAGAGAGATGCTTTATGTTCATGAAAAAATGCCAGACCATTTCATGAGTTTCATGACGGAGTTGTGCATGTCACCTGGCGTGTCGGACTATCTGCCTGATATTTTGGCCATCCCGAATTTCAGTGAAAAGCTGGCCGCCGATCTTGAAGCCTTGCGTGACATCTGCCTTGAGTTTGGATGGACCAGAGCATGCCAATTCCTGGAAGCGGGGTTGGCGTTAAAGCTGGAGTTCAGCGAACGCATCGACCGAGACCTCCGCCAGCTCGAAGTGCCCGATGCGTCCGGATTTACGCCGTTCGAGAGAGCCTGTCGGGAGAACGACCCTACGAAACTGACCATCCTGGCGGCCGGAGGAGTTCAGTTCAAACAGTCGCGTTCAATGAATGGACTGAGTCCACTGATGCTGGCTTGCGAGGCCGGGGCGCTCGATGTCGTGCAATGGTTGTGGGATAAGGGGGTGGATTTCACCGTACGTGACCGGCAGGGAAGATCCGCACTGGATTACGCCATCGCCAGCGGTCATGCCGCTGTCGAGGCCTATGTTCGCCGCCATCTGCCGGATTCGGCGACGCCGAGCGATGCTCCGGCCATGCAATGAGGGTCGGCTACCGTCGTACCCTTACTTTCCGAGCGAACGCTTCTTCTGGCTGACCTGCCTTGGTTTGTCGCGCTTGACGATGCCGCCCGCCGTCACCCTTTCATTCCCCTTGACCACGACTTTTGTCACGGATGGGCGTTTGGTCGGATGGGTCTTGACGATCGTCACCTCCCGCAGGCCTTTGCCGCGTGTGGCTTTGGGTTCTTTCGGGGTGTCCTTTTTCGGGCGGTACAGCACAAGCAGTTTGCCGATGTGCTGCACTGGCGCTGCGTCGAGTTCGCTACACAGGGTTTCGTAGTAGGCGATACGAGTCTCGCGGTCATCACCGAAGACGCGGATCTTGATCAGTCCGTGTGCATCGAGCGCGGCGTTGGCTTCCTTGATGACGGCAGGCGTGAGGCCAGACTCGCCGATCATGACGACCGGATTCAGTCCATGGGCTTGGGAACGCAGCTCGCTGCGCTCAGCGGGGGTCAAATTGAGCATAAACACCTTCTAAAACACAGTATTCTACGTGAATGGCAAAAAACAAAGTCAACAAGAACTGGTTGCACGACCACATCAATGATCCGTACGTGAAGCTTGCGCAGAAGGAGGGCTACCGCGCCCGTGCCGCCTACAAGCTCAAGGAGATCGACGAGGATGAAAAGCTGATCCGGCCCGGCCAGAATATCGTCGATCTCGGTTGTACGCCGGGCAGCTGGTGTCAGTATGCACGGCGCAAGCTGGCCGGCAAGGACGGTGGGGGTATCCACGGCATGATTGTCGGACTCGACATGCTTCCGATGGACCCGATCGCCGATGTCCACTTTATCCAGGGCGATTTTCGCGAACAGGAAATCCTCGAGCAGCTTGAGCAGGCACTCCAGGGCGAGAAGGTCGATCTGGTGCTGTCGGACATGGCGCCGAATTTGTCCGGTATTGCCATCACTGACGCCGCGCGCGTCGAGGATATTATCGATTTGGCTATAGATTTCGCCCGGCATCATCTGAAACCATCCGGATGTCTGCTCGTCAAATGCTTCAACACCAGGGGCTATACACAGATTGTCGAAAAATTTCGTCAGGAATTTCGCGTGGTCAGCCCCAAAAAGCCCAAGGCAAGCCGGGATAAGTCCTCCGAAGTGTTTCTTCTTGGGCGAGGCTTGAAAAACCCGGCCTGAATCATTCTGCGGGCTTGCGGTCGTTGATCTTGAAAAATCAGGGATTTAGCCCGATTTGGTCGATAGCAAGGGGGCGGTATTGGGAGTAAAATTTGACGCTGTGCATAGCCGCTGCCCGACGGCTGTATCCAAGGAGTTCTCCGAGTGAACAACATGTTTTCCAAAGCCGCCATCTGGGTCGTGATCGCCCTGGTGCTTTTTACCGTGTTCAAGCAGTTCGACGAGCGCGGCCTGTCGAGCGGTGCGACCCCGATCGCTTATTCCGATTTTCTAGACGAGGTGAAAGCGCAGCGCATTCGCGAAGCCACGCTGGATGAGCGCTACATCGTCGCAATCACTAATGATGGCAAGAAGATCAAGGCTGCAGTCACTGAGCTTGATCGTGGCCTGATCGGCGACCTGGTCGAGAACGGCGTCAAGTTCGATGTGCGCCAGACCGAGCAGCCATCCTTCCTGTCTCAGGTATTCATCTCATGGTTCCCGATGCTGCTGCTGATCGGCGTCTGGATCTTCTTCATGCGCCAGATGCAGGGCGGTGGAAAGGGCGGTGCCTTTTCGTTCGGTAAGTCGAAGGCGCGCATGCTTGATGAGACGCAAAATGCCGTGACCTTCGCCGATGTCGCCGGTTGCGATGAAGCCAAGGAGGAGGTCGGCGAGCTGGTCGATTTCCTGCGTGATCCGACCAAATTCCAGAAGCTTGGCGGACGGATTCCTCGCGGCGTGCTGATGGTTGGCCCGCCGGGTACCGGCAAGACACTGCTGGCGCGTGCTATTGCCGGCGAGGCGAAAGTGCCGTTCTTCACGATTTCGGGTTCCGATTTCGTCGAGATGTTCGTGGGCGTCGGTGCTTCCCGCGTGCGCGACATGTTCGAGAATGCGAAGAAGCATTCGCCGTGCATCATCTTCATTGACGAGATCGACGCGGTCGGTCGTCATCGCGGTGCTGGCATGGGTGGCGGTAACGATGAGCGTGAACAGACGCTGAACCAGCTGCTGGTCGAGATGGATGGCTTCGAGGCGAATGCCGGCGTGATCGTGATTGCGGCAACCAACCGTTCCGATGTGCTCGACAAGGCTTTGCTGCGTCCGGGCCGTTTTGATCGCCAGGTGATCGTCGGCCTTCCCGACATTCGTGGCCGCGAGCAGATCCTGAACGTCCACATGCGCAAGGTTCCGATCGCGCCAGATGTGCGCGCCGACCTGCTGGCACGCGGCACCCCGGGTTTCTCCGGCGCTGATCTTGCCAATCTGGTGAATGAAGCTGCGCTGTTTGCGGCGCGCCGCAACAAGCGTCTGGTCGAGATGCAGGACTTCGAGGACGCGAAAGACAAGATCGTGATGGGGCCTGAGCGCAAGTCCGCAGTGATGCGCGAGGACGAGCGTCGCAACACGGCGTTTCACGAGTCGGGTCATGCGGTGGTGGCGAAGCTGCTGCCAAAAGCCGATCCTGTGCACAAGGTCACCATCATGCCGCGCGGGATGGCGCTGGGCCTGACCTGGCAGCTGCCTGAGCACGACCGTGTGAACATGTACAAGGACAAGATGCTCGAGGATATTGCGATCCTGTTTGGTGGTCGCATTGCTGAAGAGCTGTTCATGAACCAGATGTCGACCGGCGCTTCGAATGACTTCGAGCGTGCGACCAAGATGGCGCGCGCAATGGTCACGCGTTTCGGTATGTCCGAGACGCTCGGCACCATGGTCTACGAGGACACTGATCAGGATTCGTACTTTGGCCGGATGTCGTCCAAGACCGTATCCGAGGCGACCCAGCAGAAGGTCGATGCTGAAATCCGTAGCATTCTCGATCAGCAATATGCGTTGTCGCGTCGTTTGCTCGACGAGCACCGCGACAAGGTCGAGGCGATGGCCAAAGCCCTGCTCGAGTGGGAAACCATCGATGCTGATCAGGTCAGCGACATTATGGCCGGGCGCGAGCCGCGGCCTCCGAAGGCGCCGCCGGCTTCGCGTTCGAGCGGCGGTTCCACCGACGGCGGGGTCGAACCCGCCGCAGCACCGGCCTGACGCAAGTGCAGCCAACCATTTGCGCAAACCTCGATTGACGGGCCAATGCTGATGCGGGGTGGGGAGTGATCCCCACCCCGTTTCGCTGAGTGGCCCGCGTTTCCTGCATGCCTGAATTTCCCCGAAACTATCTGCAGTGCGGCCGCTTTCGGCCGGATATCGCCGCAGCAGCACTCCGCCCGCTGGTCATGGGCATCCTCAATGTCACGCCGGATTCATTTTCCGATGGTGGTCAGTTCGCGTCGCTGGATCTCGCCCTGTCGCATGCGGAGCAAATGATCGCCGACGGTGTGGACATCATTGATATCGGCGGTGAGTCGACCCGACCGGGTGCACCGCCTGTTTCCCTCGATGACGAATTGCGCCGGGTGATGCCGGTGGTATACGCGCTGCGTGACTGTGGCAAGCCGCTGTCGGTCGATACGCGCCGACCGGCAGTGATGCGCGAAGTGCTGGCCGCTGGCGCGGACATGATCAATGACATCGAGGGTTTCCGCGATCCGGACAGCTTGGCGGCAGTCAGCGACAGTGATTGTGCGATCTGTATCATGCACATGCAGGGCGAGCCGCAAAGCATGCAGACGGCACCGCACTATGACGACCTGTTCGTCGAAGTGCGCGATTTTTTGCGAGAGCGTATCGATCAGGCGCTCGCCGCCGGGATCGCAGCAGAGCGGATCTGCATCGATCCGGGCTACGGTTTCGGCAAGACAACGGAGCACAATCTGAAGCTGCTGGCATGGCAGGATGAATTGCAACGGGTGCTGGGATTTCCCTTGCTGGCCGGACTGTCTCGCAAGAGCACGATAGGGCAGATTACCGGCAGGCCCGTCGAGCAACGCATGGCCGGCAGTATCGCTGCAGCCCTGGTAGCGGCAGACCATGGCGCATGCATCGTGCGGGTACATGATGTGGCCGAGACGGTCGATGCGCTGAAAGTCTGGAATGCGGCGCGCCTGGCGCGCCGAGTCAACACGGTCTGAACGACAGGACACTATGACACGCAAATATTTCGGTACCGATGGCATTCGCGGACAGGTCGGCATTGCACCGATCACACCCGATGTCGTGATGCGGCTTGGCTATGCGGCCGGCAAGGTACTGGCGCATCGCGCGGTCGCCGGCGACCGGCCGACCGTATTGATCGGCAAGGACACGCGGATTTCAGGTTACATGCTCGAGGCGGCGCTCGAAGCGGGATTTGCGGCATCTGGCGTCGATGTGATGCTGGCAGGCCCGATGCCGACGCCGGCCATCGCTTACCTTACGCGCGCATTGCGGCTGTCAGCCGGTGTGGTCATCTCCGCATCGCACAACCTGTATCAGGACAACGGCATCAAATTTTTCTCCGCGACCGGCAACAAGCTGCCCGATGCAGTCGAGGCTGAGATCGAGGCGGCGCTCGAGTTGCCCATTGATTGCGTCAGCGCCGACAAGCTTGGCAAGGCGAAGCGGCTGGATGATGCGCGCGGCCGCTATATCGAGTTTTGCAAAAGTACTTTTCCGAGTGAACTGGACCTGCGCGGTCTCAAGCTTGTGGTCGACTGCGCTCATGGCGCGGCCTATCACATCGCACCCGATGTGTTTCATGAACTCGGTGCCGAGGTCATTGCGATTGGCAATCAGCCGAACGGTCTGAATATCAACGACGGCTATGGTGCGACCCGGCCGGAAGCCCTGTCGCTGGCTGTTCGCGACCAGCGCGCCGATCTCGGGATCGCACTCGACGGCGATGCCGACCGTCTGCTGATGGTGGACGCGGGCGGCCGTGTTTACAACGGCGATGAGCTGCTTTACGTGATGGTCAGGGACAGGCTGGCCAACGGCGGTATCAACGGTGTCGTCGGCACGCTGATGACGAACATGGCGGTCGAATCCGCATTCCGCGAGATGGGTGTCGGCTTCGCGCGTGCCAAGGTCGGCGACCGCTATGTGCTGGAAATGTTGCAGGAGCGTGGATGGCAATTGGGCGGCGAAGGCTCCGGGCACATGCTGTTTCTCGATAAGCACACTACCGGCGATGGCATCATCTCGGCCCTGCAGGTGCTGTCCGCATTGCGCCGTATGGGCGGCACGCTGACCGACAGCACTGCCGGCATGCGCCTGTGGCCGCAAACCCTGTTGAATGTCCGTATTCGTGCGGGTTACGACTGGCAGGCGAGCGCCGACCTGATGGCGGCAAAGCAGCGCGCCGAGTCCGAACTCGGCAACGACGGTCGGGTACTGATTCGCGCGTCCGGCACCGAGCCGCTGCTGCGTGTGATGGTCGAGGCGCGCGATGCAGCACTGGCACAATCACTGGCAGAGCGCATTGCTGCCTGTGTCCCTGGAAAATAAGTTCACAGCCATAGTGCAACGTCGTGACCCCTGACGGGCTTCAATCGGCTATAATTCGGGTCTTCGGAGTGTGGCGCAGCCCGGTAGCGCACCTGCTTTGGGAGCAGGGGGTCCAAGGTTCGAATCCTTGTACTCCGACCAGTCTGAAAACGGGTTGTCGTTGACAACCCGTTTTTTTTGCCGCTTGCTCCGTGATTCGCGCTGCCCATAGCTCAGTTGGATAGAGCAACTGCCTTCTAAGCAGTAGGTCGCAGGTTCGACTCCTGCTGGGCAGGCCACTCGAATCGACGCATCCTTTCTACTTCTTCCTCCTTTTGTTCCCCTGTCCAGTATTGGTCTTTCGTCATGGCGACCCCTTGCGCCGGGGCGGAGATGCGGAATGGTTTTTTCTTCAAGTCGCACGGTCCTAAGGCCGGCGGCCTGTGCGCTTGCAAAACTGCGCGTGCCGCATTCGTTTTCCAGCGTTACCGAAAAGCTGAACTGCGCCGGAAGCGGCAGCTTGCCCCTGAGCTGATTTGGTCGGGCCAGAATCAGCAAACTTAATATTTCATCATCTTGCACTGCCTTTTTGAGTTTCAAATAGGCAATTATCCATTATGATTCCTTCTGAATATCAGGAAGGAAGATGCATGCCACATCCGGTACGCAAGGCAATCACGGTTCATGATGAACGCGAGGCTACCAGCTATACGCACGGCCATGTGTCCGTTATCGACGATGACCAGGCCGTGCGCTTCGCGATCAGCGCCATACTGCGCCATGAAGGCTATGCGGTCACGGAGTTTGCGTCAGCCGACGATTTCCTCGCGTTCGAAGAGCGTGGCGATCCGCTGTTTCCCGGTCCGAAGTGCCTGCTGCTCGATGTGAAGATGCCCGGAGCTTCTGGGTTGGAGCTACAGCGCCGTCTCGCTTCGCTGTGCACCACCTGGCCGATTGTATTCATGAGCGGAGGCAGTAGTGCGGCCGAAGCGGTCCAGGCAATGAAGGCCGGAGCGCTGGATTTCCTGATCAAGCCGTTCGACGACAATGCCTTGCTGGATGCGGTCGAGCGCGCGCTGCTGCGCAGTGTCGTGGTCGAGGAGGCTAGTCTGTCTACGCAGGAAGCCAGTCGTCGCTATGCCTCCCTGTCGGAGCGCGAGGCGCAACTCGCTAGGCTGGTGTCGCAGGGACTGCAAAATCAGCAGATCGCAAGCCACCTCACGATCGCCGAGCGGACCGTCAAGCTGCACAAGATGCATATGATGCGCAAACTTGGCGCTTCAAACCTTATCGAATTGATACGAATTCTCGATCGGCTCGGTTGAGTTGCCCTTTCGTGCTATAGCCTGGCAAACGGGCTCTTCGGTATATTTCTTGTCGCGACTTGTCGCATAAGAAAATGCATTAAAAATAACGGAGAGCCTCTATGGGCCAAATTTTTCCAGTCCTGAGTGAGCCCGCGCTGATCGATCAAAGAAAGCCTTCTTATCCACCACAAGCGGATGTGATCGCCGAGATCTCGCGCAAGTGGTTTGAGGGCATCGATCCCGCGCAGTTCGGCGCCTGCCATGAGTATTTGCTGGCGGTTCGTCTTGCACGTCATATGTCGAAGACTGACGTGGTCCTCGCCAGCATGGTCGGCGGCGACCCGACCACCGGTGTCTCGCTGCCGACCGTATCGAAGATCGAGAGCGGTAACTACGGAGAGCCTGGTTTTCGCACGATCGTCAGGCTGGCACGAGGCTATGGCATCAGCGTGAGTTCGCTTGAACGGTTCTTCATCTGATCATCATTGCGGTCGCACTGATTTTTCCCGACCCGGCAGAAGCTGGGAAGGAGCCCTGCATTTCTTTTCCAGTCTGGCCGGCATGACAGATCGCGTACTTGTCACCGAGCCGATGAAGACGCGTCCCTATCACGCGCATGGAGCGGCATCGCCCACCGCCCGGCAGCCGGCCCGGTTTCGAGGCTGAGTTGGAGATCCATACCCAGACCGTCATTCTGATGATCTCCATGATCTATCTGGTCATGCATGCGGCGGTATGGTTCGCGTTATCCGAGCAGCGCAATACGCAGGTTCGCCTGTGGAGCATGTCGGGGCTGCTCAGCGGAGTGGCCGTCGTGCTGCTGTCGATGCGCGGCAATATCAGTGAGTTCATGTTCGTTCATGTCGGGCAGCTGTTAATGGTGCTCGGGAATGCGGGGCGCTGCCTCGCACTGCGCATGTTCTTCGACAAGATATCCCTGCCAGCGCGCTGGTTCTATGGCGTCAGCTCGGCCGTGTTCTTGGTACTGATCATCAGCGGCTATGAGGCCGGGATGGCCGAGTATCTTCTCGAGATCATTTACTTCACGTTCTATGCCGTGATTCTGATCGATTACTTCCTGATGGGTTACTGGCTCAAGGGAGACCGGCGCAGCCTCGGTTGCGATTTACTGATGGTGGCCGGCATCGGCTTGTCGGTCACGCAGGCGTTCAGGGCGGTCGGCGTGGCGATCAATTCGGAAGCACAAAACATTTATGCGCAATCGTTTGACCAGTATGTGATGGTGGCTGGGCAGATCGTATTCATCCCGCTGGCCAATATCGGCTTTCTACGCCTCTTTCTCGAGGCGCGCGAGGAGAAACGGCTGCAGGCCGAGCGCGAGCTTGCCGTGGCTGACGCACGCCGTTTCCTGCTGAGCCGCCACCAGACGGAACTGCAACACCTGCTGCGCGAGCGTGAGGAAATCATTCGCCAGCTGACTTTATCGAACAAGACCGCTGCGATGGGCGCACTTGTCGCCAGTCTTGCACATGAACTGAACCAGCCACTGTGCTCGATACGCCTGAATGCGCAGCTAGTCGAAAGAAAACTCATTGACGGTACGGTGCCGGCGAGCGAGATCCTCGGGCTGCTCGAATCGCTCAAGTCCGAGAATCGACGCGCCGCGGACATCATCATCAAGCTCCGCAAGCTTTTCGAGGATCGTAGCGGTTCGACCCTCATGCTCGACTTTCACGAGGTGGTCCGCGACTGCGTCGATCTGGTGATGCCGGGCGCCGCCGCCCAAGGGGTCCAGCTGCAGGTACAGATCGATGGCGACGGCATGCTGGTGGGCGATCAGACTCAGCTCCAGCAGGTCGTGCTGAACCTGCTGAACAATGCGGTGGAGGCGACGGTCATGTCCGGGCGGACCGAGAAGTGCGTCCGCATCGGCACCCGTCGCGATGCTCGCTATCTGAAGCTCAGCGTCGAGGACAATGGCGTTGGTATTCCTGTCGAGACGCAAAAATCCCTGTTCCAGCTGTTCCGTTCCACCAAAGACGATGGCATGGGTGTCGGACTGTGGCTGTCCAAAACGGTAGTCAATGCGCATCGTGGTGACATCAGTTTCTCCAGCGCGCCCGGGAAGATGACGCGCTTCGACGTCAAACTGCCGCTCGATGCACCTTGATAGCGCCCGGATGTCCTCGAGATCCCATGGACACGCTGCAAGCTTTTCGACGCCTTGTATGTCGGCGCTGTTGAGTGCGGCTAATGTCCCTTGACCGAACTCAGCAAACCCGAGGTTTGCAGGAATACATATAAATTTTTACTCTAGTATCGCCTGCATGTTCCGGCTGCAATGCAGCGGCATTCACAGAAGGGGAAATGCATGCAGACGCTTCAGCAGATCATCAGTGAGCCTGTCGATCCCGCAACGATCGCCGACGCGCACCGCAGCGCGAGATTGCCGGACAATTTTCCCCGGCTCTGGTCGACGGTCGAGCAGTTGTACAAGCTGCTGAAGATTGAGATCGATGACACGATCGTCAATGATACTTATCGCTTCCAGCACATCAAGTCGCGCACCGGTGCGCGTGTCTACTCTGCCGGCGACCGGTGTGACGCGATCTTCATTGTTTATGCTGGCTTTCTGAAGACTTCGTGGGTGGACAAATACGGCAACGAAAAGATCCTTGATTTTCCAATGAAGGGCGATGTCGTTGGCTTCGACGGTATCGATCTGAAGCACTTCAGAAATACGCTGGTTGCACTGTCCGACATCGAGCTGATCGTGGTGCCGATCGATTTTTTCCATGCGAACGGCAGCCATGCCTGGGGCTTCCGTCGCAAGATCATGGAATTGATGAGCAATGCCTTGGTGGCGGGGCAGAAGGTCGAGTACATGATGGGCACTCTGCCGGCTGAGGCCAGGGTCGCGAAGTTCTTGTTATCGATTTCGCAGAAATTCCGTGCGATGGGCTTTTCGGACAAATCTTTTCACCTCCGTATGACCCGTGAGGACATCGGCAGCTATCTCGGTCTGACGCTCGAGACAGTCAGTCGCACGCTATCCGGCTTCGGCCGTTGCGGCCTGATCAGGGTGGATCAAAAGTTTATCGAGATCGTCGACAGCGATGGCCTGAAGTTGTTGCGTCGGCTGCCGTCACTGAAGCGCTGAGGCTTCGCTGAACAAGGTCGGCGCGAGCCATCTGGTTAGAAATTCCGTTGCAGCTTCAGCCCGCCCGAGTGACTCGTCCGTGAGCGCTGTTCATCGCTGTGATAGCTTTGGGTTGATTTCAGATCGCCACTGATCCACCAGCCGTCTGCCAGTCGATATCGGGTTGTCAGTGCGAAGGATGCCAAGCGGTCGCGAGGCACGGGCTGTAAACCAGTTGCATCGGCATAGCGCGCGTCGGACAGACTGCTCGCCAGAGACCAGCGCCAGCCGTTGCTCAGGCGTATGTCGATGCTCGCAAAGGTTTCGTCGGTGACACGTGCGTCGGTGGTACCGCCGGTATCGCGGATCTGTCGTAGTCCGGCTGTCAGCGACCAATCGTCGCTGAAGCTGTGACGCCAGCTAACTACCGCGGTTTGCCGTCGCTGCAGATGACCGGCGGCATTGCGGTGGCTTAATCTCGCCTCCAGCCGGATACGGTCGTTGGGCCCTAGCGCTACCGTCATACGGGGCGCGCCGCCGCTCCATGCTGATCCGCCGCCAACACTGCGCGAATCGCGGCCTGCGCTCAAGGGTAGCGACAGCTCGGTGGCGCCAAGCCGGATCTGCGGTCCGGTCGACAGACTGATTCCGTCCGCTCCCACCGGATACATTTGTTCGAAGCGCGTCCGGCTGAGAGCGGTACTGGTCTGCCATTCCAGTCGCTGGCCAAGCGCGAAGCTGCGCTCTCCGGTGACGTGCTCTTCCGAGCGATCGCCTGGCATCAACAAGCTGCTGCCATACACCCGTTGAGGCAGTAGCCAGTTCGAAGGCGCCAGACCGACATTCACGGCAGCAGCCTGCAGGCCGGTCATTGCCAGCGCCGCAACCATGACATCGACAATGATCCCTGGCTGATGAAATCTATCGAGAAAAATGCGCATGCGTAGCGGGAAAACGGCGGTGCCGCCAGTTTAACGTGAGCCAATACTGGCTGTTGATGCCATAGAAACTATTTTCGGAGCGATTTAATTTGGCTGCCACTTTGCCGTAAGCGCTACATGAGGCTTCCATCAGACCTTTTATTTCGCCGCAGGAGACCACGACGATGAGCGCAGCAAATAGGACGAGCCGTACGCGGCAATGGGGCATCGGCGCGCGCCTGACGCTGCTGACCTTTGCATTGGTGGGGTTGGTACTTGCTGCGCTGGTGGTCGGCATTGGCTATTCGACAACGACGCTGCTTGAGCAGCGGGCGGCCCGCCATGTCGAGGACGATGCACGTGCGGTGGTGCATATGGTCGAGATGTTCAACCAGGCCGTAGCCAGTTCGGTACAGCGCTTCTCGACGATGTTCAGCGCAGAATTCAACGGCGGCTTTTCGGTCGACGATAGCCGTATGGTCGCGCTCGGCAGCGGGTCGGCGCCTGCGCTCAAGCACGGAGCAACGGTGCTCAACGGCGATTTTTCGGTACCGGACCGATTTACCGCGAGGACCGGCGTGCCGGCGACGGTCTTCGTGCGTAGTGGCGACAACTTCATCCGGATCGCGACCTCAGTACGCAAGGAAAACGGCGAGCGCGCCGTCGGCACAGCGCTGGACCATGCGAGTCCGGCGTATGCGCCGCTGATGGCCGGCCGTGCTTACCAGGGACTCGCGAATTTGTTTGGCAAGCAGGTCATTACCTCGTATCAGCCATTGCACGATACGACCGGCCGCGTGATTGGCGCGTTATATGTCGGCGTGGACATCAGCCAGGACATGGCGGTATTGAAGGACAAGATTCGAGCATTGAAAGTCGGTCAGAGCGGCTACTTCTTTGTGCTTGATGCGCGACCTGGCCAACAGCTCGGCACCTTGCTGCTTCATCCGACGAAGGAGGGGCAGAACATCCTGGCGACCAAGGACAGCGACGGTCGCCTGTTCATACGAGAGATGTTGCAGAAGCGAGAAGGTGTGATCCGTTATCCCTGGGCGAACGCGGAAAAAGGCGAGACAGTGCCACGCGAAAAGCTGGTCGCGTTCCGTGAGTTCCGCGACTGGGGGTGGCTCGTTGCCGGCGGCGCTTACGTCGATGAAATCAACAGCGAGTTTTCCCACTTGCGTAACTTGTATGCCGGCGCCGTGCTGCTTGCGCTGGTGCTGGTGGCCGTCGTCCTTTACTTTGCAGTTCGGCGCATGGTCACGCGGCCACTCGAAGATGTACGCCAGCTTGCGCAGCGAATGGCGACCGGTGACCTGACCGGACGACTGACTGCGGATCGGCGCGATGAGATCGGTGACCTGGTGGTGGCGATGAATGGTGTCAGCGAGGGATTGTCATCGGTCGTGCAGAAGGTGCGCGATGGTTGCGACCTGATCGCCACCGCGTCCAGCGAGATTGCGGCGGGCAATCGCGATCTGTCTGCGCGGACTGAACAGCAGGCGGCGAGCGTCGAGGAAACGGCATCGTCGATGGAGGAACTGAATTCGACGGTACGGCAGAACGCGGATAGTGCCGGCGAAGCCAATCGTCTGGCTGCGTCCGCTGCCGATCTGGCGTCACGGGGTGGCGCTATGGTGGAGCGCGTCGTGCAGACGATGCATCAGATCGACGCGTCATCAAAGCATGTATCCGACATCATCGGCGTGATCGATGGGATTGCATTTCAGACCAACATACTTGCGCTGAATGCGGCCGTCGAAGCGGCTCGCGCTGGCGAGCAGGGTCGCGGCTTTGCGGTGGTGGCGGCCGAGGTGCGCGCACTGGCCCAGCGCAGCGCGTCGGCAGCCAAAGAGATCAAGTCGCTGATTGGCGACTCCGCCGGCCGGATAGGTGACGGGAGTGCGCTGGCGACCGAGGCTGGCGCCATGATGCAGCAGGTGATGGATGGCGTATCGCGCGTATCGGCCATTATCGGCGAGATCAGCGCCTCCAGCCATGAGCAAAGTTCCGGTATTGACCAGGTGAGTAGAGCGGTCATGCAAATCGATCAGGGAACGCAGCAGAACGCCGCCCTGGTCGAGCAAGCTGCGGCCGCTGCCGACAGCCTGGCGCAGCAGTCGGCAGCATTGTTGCAATCGGTCCAGACGTTCAATGTGCGCTAGGCACGGCATGTACTAGCGGCACTCGGACGCGTATTTTTCGTTGGCGCGCCGCAGTCGTGTGCGCGCCTTGTCGGCCTTGTCCAGCGGTGCCTCGCGCAAATCTTCCTCTCGCCATTGACGCTGCAATGCGAGCGCGCTGCATTTGCGCTCACGGGCCGCCGCGCCACGTGCGGCCAGGTCACGTATCTGCTGGTCCTGTCGCTCGCGTTGTTCACGCAGAGACTGTAGTCGCGCGACTTCGGCGCGCTCCCGCTGCAGCCTGTCGCGATCGTCGACGACGTGGCGACCTTTGCGGTCATGTCGTCCGTTGCGCTGATCGTCTGTAACAGCAGGCGCTGCAGCGACTGACGGCGCCGTTCCGATCTCGCGTTCGACCTCGCCCCGCTCGTTATCGCAGCGTTGGTCGGTATAAATGATCTGCCCATTTTTTTCGCAACGATAGGCAGCGGATACAGCCGGTGGAAAGCAAAGCAGCGCAGGCAGCAGCGCGCCGAAAGACAAGAACTTCATGCAGACTCCCAGGACGGTTGGACGCCGGGAAAGCGCATGCCGGTCATCTGGCTTACAGCACCTTCCCCGGATTCATCAGGTTGAGCGGGTCGAGCGCCCGCTTGATAGCCATCATCATGTCCATCTCAGTCTCGGATTTGTAGCGGCGTATTTCATCGCGTTTGAGCGCGCCCAGCCCATGCTCGGCAGAGATTGAGCCGCCGTGCCGGTGCACACTGTCATGCACGATCAGATTCACCGCCGGCTGATCTTGCATGAAACGCTCTGCGTCCTGGCCGGCTGGCGCAGAGACGTTGTAATGCAGGTTGCCGTCGCCGAGGTGGCCGAAGCTCACCATACGGCAGCCGGGAAAACGGGTCTGAAGTGCAGCGTCAGTCTCGGCGATGAAGTCGGCGATACGCGAGATGGGCAGCGCGATGTCGTGCTTGATGTTTTTGCCTTCGGCCGCCTGGGCTTCAGAGATCCGCTCGCGCAATGCCCACAGTGTGGCCGACTGCGACAGCGAGTTCGCCACCACCGCATCATTGACGATCGCGCGCTCGAACGCAGACGTCGCAACGGCCTCCAGCAGCGCCGTTGCGTGCTGTTCGGATTCGGCATCGGAGAGTTCGAGCAGCACATACTGCGGATGGCGTCCTGCGAAAGGCGAGTGCAGTGACGGGAAGTGCTTCTCGACCAGCTGCAGGCAAAAATCCGAGATCAGCTCGAATCCCGTCAGCGACGCATCGCAGCGCTGACGCGCCAGTGCCAGCAGGTCCAGCGCAGCGCGCGGTGAGTCGAGTGCGAACAGTGCAGTGACGCGTGCCGCCGGCGCTGCGAATAGTTTCAGCACAGCGGCCGTGATGATGCCCAGTGTGCCTTCAGCGCCGATGAACAGATCGCGCAGGTCGTACCCGGTATTGTCCTTGCGCAGTCCGCGCAAGCCGTTCCAGATGTCGCCCTGCGCTGTCACCACTTCCAGACCCAGCGTCAGCTCCCGTGTATTCCCGTAGCGCAGCACGGCAGTGCCACCGGCGTTGGTCGACAGATTGCCCCCGATCGTGCAGCTGCCTTGCGACGCCAGCGACAATGGAAACAGCCGGCCGGCCGAGGCAGCGGCTTCCTGCACCTGCTGTAGCAGGCAGCCGGCATCGGCGGTGAGCGTGTCGTTGACAGCATCCACCGCGCGGATGCGATTCATCCGGGCGAGCGACAGTACGACGGCATCACCACTGGCGTCCGGTATGCTGCCGAGCACCAGTCCGGTATTGCCACCTTGTGGCACGACGGGTACGCGATGTTGTACGCACAGTTTGACCAGCGCGGCCACCTCGGCAGTACTGCCCGGACGTAGCACTGCGCGTGCGCGCCCGGTGAAACGGCGCCGCCAGTCGGTCAGGTAAGCGGCCATATCGTCGCCGGCCACCATGTTCGCCTGGCCGACGATCTGTGTGCACTGCCGAAGAAATTCAGTGCTCATTGGCGTCAGCAGCACGCTCGATCGCCTCGCGCGCAAGACGCTTGGCATGCCGCTTGTAAGGCCGCAGGAAGAAGATCGCGGCGAAGAAATATACCGAGGACAACGCGATCTCGCCGAACGCCAGCCATTGCGATGGGCCGGTCTCGCTCCAAGCGCGCACCACACCCTCGGTGAAATACAGCAGGATCATCATCGATGCCCATTGCATCGTGTAGATGTCACGCCGCAGGGTGCCGGGCAGCGGCGCCAGCAGTGGCAATGCCTTCAGCACCATCCAGGATCCGCCCGGCCGCAGCGGCGCCAGCACTAGCTCCCACAATACGCACAGCAGGATCAGCAGTAACAGGCTGGCGGTCGAGGTCTGGTGCAGGCGCACCTGGGCAGGCGTGAGTTCCATGATTATTCCGCGTGAATTTTTGTGGCGGTCTGAGCGAGCCGTCGCCCCAGCGCGATGGCAAGCTGCCGGGTATCGTCGCCGAACGGCAGATCGCCGTTCACGCCAGACCAGTGGGTCGCCCCATAGGGGGAACCGCCACTGGCCGTGGTCATCAGCGCGGTTTCGGTATACGGCAGACCAAGGATCAGCATCCCGTGATGCAGCAGCGGCAGCATCATCGACAGCAAGGTGGACTCCTGACCGCCGTGCAGGCTGCCGGTTGATGTGAATACGCAGGCGGGTTTGCCCGCGAGTGCACCGGAGAGCCACTGCGAACTGCTGCCATCGAGGAAGTACTTGAGCGGCGCCGCCATATTGCCAAAACGTGTCGGCGAACCGAGCGCCAGTGCTGCGCACTGCGCAAGATCGTCGTGCTCGACATAGGGCGCACCGGACGCCGGAACCGCGGACTCGGTGGCTTCCGTCACCGTCGACACGGGGGGCACGGTACGCAATACGGCCTCACAGCCGGCGACACTCTCGATCCCCTGCGCGATCAGCTCGGCAAGTTTGCGGGTGGCGCCGTGACGCGAGTAGTACAACACGAGAATCTTCAGCAGGGGCGGGTTCATGGCTTGCTATTATAGGGCGCTTTGTTTCAGCAAATTCCTTCGCAGACGCATGACGCCACGCTCGCCTCATCCTTCAGGTCAATGGGACCGCGCCAAGGTCCGCGACCTGTCGCATTTCGTGATGCGCCGGCTGCGCGAGGAAAGGCTGCCCGAGGTTGCAGGCAGCCTGACTTACACCACGGTGCTGGCGCTGGTGCCGGTGCTGACGGTGGCTTTCGCCATCTTCACGACCTTCCCGCTATTTACCTCGTTCCGCGAATCGCTCGAAACCTATCTGGTGCCCTCAGTGATGCCGGCGGGCATAGCGAGCACGATCCGCGATTACCTGACGCAGTTCGCCGCGAAGGCCAGCCGGGTGTCGGCGATCGGCGCCGCCTTTCTGTTCGTGACCGCGATCCTGATGTTCGGTACGGTGGACCGGACACTGAATCGCATTTGGCGTGTGCGTGAGTCCCGACCGTTTTTCCAGAGCCTGATCGTTTACTGGGCGGTGATGACGCTGGGGCCGTTGCTGATCGGCGCATCGCTGACGGCGGCGTCGGAGTTTCTGCCCTGGCTGACCGATGCACCGCGCAAGCTCACCTGGCTGCGCAGCCTGCTCTCGCTGGGTTTGTCGATCCTGTTGTCGACAATGGCGTTTGCGCTGTTGTACCAGACGGTGCCGAATCGCTTCGTTGACTGGCGCGCGGCGATGATTGGCGGACTGGTGGCGGCGATCGGTTTCGAGATCACGCGCCGGCTGTTTTCCTTGTCGATTGCGATCGGCGGCGGTTATCGGGCGATCTACGGGGCGCTGGCGGCGGTGCCGATTTTCCTGATCTGGATCTATCTGTTCTGGCTGATTACCCTGCTGGGCGCCGTGGTGGCTGCGGCCCTGCCGGTGATGCGCTATGAGCGCTGGTGGCATCGTGCTGAACCCGGATCGGAATTCCTCGATGCGGTCGCTGTGCTGAAGGTACTGTATGACGCACGCGAAGGTCATGCGGCGGTGGATGCGTTGCAGTTGCGCGAGCGCACCCACCTTGGTTTTGAGGAGTCGGAGAGCCTGCTGCAGCGCATGCTGGATGCCGGCTGGGTAGGTCGCATCCGTGCGCAGCGTACGCCAGGTCTGAAGCTGCGCCGGCGTGCGCAGGCGCGGCAGGAACGCTGGACGCTGCTGGCCAATCCGCGCCAGCTGACACTGGCCGATGTTTACCAGCGCTTTGCCTTTGCGCCAGCGTCTGGCTCGGCGCTGTCGGAGCGGGTCGCGCGCATGGTTGAGCGCGACCTGTCGACTTCGCTGAGCGATTACTTCAGTGTGCCGTTGGCAAAGCCGAATAGCGTATCCAGCACCTGATCGGGCTGTTCGGCCATCAGCGCGTGGCCACTGCCGTCCAGCACGACGGTCTTCGCGCCCGGCAGGGTCGAGGACAGGCTTGTGGCGGCCTTCGGAGGTGTCATGAGGTCTTTGCGGCCGAGCAGGAACAGTGCCGGGCAGGACAGCGTCGCAGCGGCCTGCTCACCGTTCGCGTAATCGTTGCAGGCCGAAAAGTCGGTGAAGAACACCTGGTCCGGGTTGCGCTGCGAGATCCGTTGCATCAGCCGGCGACTGCCGCCCTGCACATAAAAGCCGGGGCCCGGTGCCGACGGCTTTTGCGCGATCGATGAATGCGACCAGAGGTTGACCATGTCGATGGCGACCGGTTCGCGGTCGCGCGCGGTTTCCAGCAGCAGCGGCGATACCTTCATCGGGTAGGCGGTGCCAACGAGTGCCACACCCGCGACCCGGGTTGGCTGTCGGGACGCCGCTTCGAGAGCGATCAGCGAGCCCATGCTGTGGCCGATCAGTATCACCTGCTTTGCGCCCGCCGCATCGAGAAGCGCGTTCAGCCAGTCGGCCATGGCTTCGACGCGAGCCAGCGCTGGTCCGCCGCTGCGGCCGTGTCCGGGCAGGTCGACCGCCAGCACCGAGAAGCCATGGTGTGCGAAATAACGCGTCTGCAGGCCCCACACCGAGTGATCGTTCTGCGCGCCGTGGATGAAGACGGCGGTTGGCAGCGCCGGATTGAACACCTTGCCGCCGGTATACGCGTAGGCGCGCTGCCCGTTGAATTCAAGGTTCATCGTCAGGCCCCTTTCTGAGCGGCCTTCAGTCCGCGCTTGAGATCATCGATCAGGTCATCCGCATCTTCGAGGCCGATTGACAGACGCATCGTGCCCTCACGGATACCGGAGGCTGCCAATTGTTCGGTGGGCACGCGGAAATGCGTCGTGGACGCCGGGTGGATCACCAGCGATTTCGCATCGCCGACATTGGCCAGATGCGAGAACAACTGCAGTGACTCGACAAAGCGACGACCGGCTGCGCGGTCGCCCTTGATCGTGAACGAAAATACCGCGCCGCAGCCCTTGGGCAGCAGGCGTTGGGCAAGTGCATGGTCGGGATGTTCGGGCAGCTCAGGATAGGACACCGATTCGATCGCAGGATGCGATGCGAGGAACGTGACCACTTTGCGCGCGTTCGCGACATGTTTTTCCATACGCAGCGACAGCGTCTCCATGCCCTGCAGGATGGTGAAGGCGTTATACGGGCTCATCACCGCGCCGAAATCGCGGAGGCCTTCGCGACGGGCGCGCAGCGCAAAGGCGCCGACGGTCGATTCTTCACTGAAGACCATGCCGTGGAAGCCGTCATAGGGCTCGCACAGTTCGGCGAAATGCCCGGTTTTTTCGTAGGCCGCCTGCCAGTCGAAGGTGCCGCCGTCGACCAGCAATCCGCCAACCGCGGTGCCGTGTCCGCACAAGAACTTGGTGGCTGAATGGAAGACCAGGTCGGCGCCGTGCTCGAAGGATTTTAGCAGGTAGGGGGTGGTGAAGGTTGAGTCGACCATCAGCGGCAGGTGGTGCTCATGCGCGATAGCCGCGACCTTGTCGATATCCAGCACGTCGAGACCGGGATTGCCCAGTGTTTCGGCAAACAGCACCTTGGTATTCGGACGGATGTTGGCGCGCCAGGCATCGAGGTCGCGTGGATCGATGAAGGTGGTCTCGATGCCGAAGCGCTTCATCGTGTAGCCGAGCAGGTTCTGCGAGCCGCCATACAGCGCCCGCGAAGCCAGCACATGGGAGCCGGCACCGGCGATGGTCGCCAGACCGAGATGCAGCGCAGCCTGACCACTGGCCACCGCGAGGCCAGCCACGCCGCCCTCAAGAGCGGCGATACGCTCTTCAAGGACCGCCGTGGTCGGGTTGGAGATGCGTGAGTAGACATGGCCTGATCGCTCCATGTTGAACAGCGATGCGGCATGGTCGGAATCGCGGAACACGAACGATGTCGACAGGTAGATCGGTGTGGCGCGTGCGCCGGTGGCGGGATCGGGGGCGCCGCCGGCGTGCAGGGACAGGGTGTCGAAGCCCGGATATCTTGGCTCGCTCATGCGGGAGGGTCTCCTCGTTATCTTGTCTGGTCGGAATCGCGATTATAGGCGGGCGGTGCTGGCTTTTTTGACATGTCTCGGCTACATTGGCCTCGCTGGGGGACAAAAAATGGAGGTAATCAGATGAAGGTCTCTGAGATACTTAAAGTCAAGGGCAACATCCTGTACACCGCGTCGCCGGACATGCCGCTGCTCGAGGCGATCAACATCATGTCCGAGCGGGACGTCGGCTCGCTGGTCGTGATGAAAGACGGCAAGGTCCAAGGTGTGCTGAGCTTCCGCGAGGTGATGAACGCGATCGACAAGGCCACCGGCTCGCTCGGTCAGGGCACGGTGGGTCAGCACATGGCAACCGACATCATGACCATCGCGCCGGATACTGAGATTAACGAGATTCGTCGCCAGATGCTCGAGCGTCACGCGCGCTATGTGCCGGTGGTGGATCATGACCATACGCTGATGGGTGTGATGTCTTTCTACGATATTGCCAAGGCCGTGCTCGAGGCGCAGACCTTCGAGAACAAGATGCTGAAGGCTTATATTCGCGACTGGCCGGCGGAAACCGAAGAGGAGTGAGTCGGTTGTCAGCGTGCTGCAGCGATTGCAGAGAGCGGTATTCAGCTTTTGATGCCCGGGCTGAGACTCTCGTCGATCGGGCAGGGATCCCGGCATTCGCCGGGATGACGTTTCAAGGTGGTCACGTTTGAATCCTTCGCCTCAAGTATCCCAAGCAGCCCACGCATCCCAAGCAACTCACGTATCCCAATTTTCCCTGCTGAGGCAACGCCGTTTCGCCCCGTTTTTCGGTGCGCAATTTCTCGGCGCCTTCAACGACAACCTGTTCAAGACCGCGCTGGTGACCGTAATCACCTATGACGCGTTGTCCTGGACCGACATGAATGTCGGCCTGTTGAACAACCTGATCGCCGGTCTGTTCATCCTGCCGTTCATGCTGGCTTCTGCAACGGCTGGGCAGATTGCGGACAAATACGACAAGACGAGCGTGATGCGCGCGGTGAAGCTGATGGAGATCGCCATCATGGCGTTGGCCGCTATTGGCTGGTACACACACACGCTGTGGATCCTGGTGGCTGCGATTGTTGGTATGGGGCTGCACTCAACGATCTTCGGGCCGGTCAAGCATGCTTACTTGCCGCAGCATTTGTCGGAGGCCGAGCTCATCGGTGGCAATGGCATGGTGCAGATGGGGACCTTCATCGGTATCCTGACGGGGCAGCTGACCGGTGCGGCAGTGATGGGCGGGGGAGCCGTGAACACACTGCTGATTGTCGGCACGACTCTGGTCGTGGCTTTGCTGGGATTGGTATTCACATTGCTCGTCCCCCGCTCGGCGGCCGCTGCCCCCGACCTGAAAATCAGCCGGAATCCCCTTCCCGAAATCGTCCGTAACCTGAAATTCTCGGCATCGAACCGCGACGTGTTCATCGCCATGCTCGCCAATTCATGGTTCTGGTTTTTCGGCGCGATGATCCTGGCGCAGTTTCCTGTTTTTGCGCGTGACATCTTGCATGGCGCTCCCGAGATCTTTGTCACGCTGCTGACGGCGTTTTCGGTCGGCATCGGTGTCGGTTCGCTGTCGTGCGAGCGGCTGTCGGGTGGTCGCATTCATCTCGGCCTCGTGCCGCTGGGCGCGCTTGGCCTGACGATTTTTGGCGTGGATTTGTATTTTTCCGCCGGCCAGCCCATGCCGGCGTTGCTGACCCTCACGCTCTTGATCAGCGATCATTTCCGTGTGCTTGCGGACTGCTTTTTGCTCGGCGTATTTGGCGGTCTCTATGTCGTGCCGCTGTTTGCCTTGATCCAGACCCGGTCCGAGCGCAGTCATCTGTCCCGCACGATCGGTGGAATGAATATCCTCAATGCCTTGTTCATGGTGGTCGCGGCCTTGATTGCAATGGCCTTGCTGTCAGCGGGTGTGTCAGTGCCGGGGATTTTCCTGTTCACGGCGCTGGCCAACCTGCTGCTGCTGGTCCTGCTGTGCCGGGTGCAACCGCAGTATTTTCGCGCCGCGCTCGACTGGCTGGCGGCGCGAATCCGCGGGCGTCGGCTGGTAGAATGACGCCTTCCGCCATTCTTGAAATCATTTTTCCATGTCCGGCAATACCCTCGGCACGCTGTTTACCGTCACCACTTTCGGCGAATCTCATGGCCCTGCGATCGGTTGTGTGGTCGATGGCTGCCCGCCCGGCATGGCATTGTCCGAGGCCGATATCCAGCCCGAGCTGGATCGCCGCCGTCCTGGCACATCGCGCCATGTCACGCAGCGCAACGAGCCCGACAGCGTCGAGATCCTGTCCGGTGTTTATGAAGGCAAAACTACCGGTACACCGATTGCGCTGCTGATCCGCAACCAGGACCAGCGCAGCCATGACTACGGCAATATCGTTGACCGCTTCCGCCCCGGCCACGCCGATTTCACGTATTGGCACAAATATGGCATTCGCGATCCGCGTGGCGGCGGTCGTTCTTCCGCCCGGCTGACTGCACCGGTGGTCGGCGCGGCGGCCATTGCGAAGAAATGGCTGAAGCAGCAGTTCGGTACGGAATTCAAGGGCTGCATGAGTCAGCTCGGCGAGATTGCGATTCCTTTCCAGGATTGGGCGCATGTGCCCCACAATCCGTTTTTCGCTGCGAACGCCGACATTGTGCCGCAGCTGGAGGACTACATGGATTCACTGCGCAAGGCCGGCGACTCTTGCGGCGCGCGCATTGACGTGGTCGCGCAGAAGGTACCGGTCGGCCTGGGCGAGCCGCTGTTCGACAAGCTCGATGCCGACATCGCGTACGCGATGATGGGCATCAACGCTGTGAAAGGTGTCGAGATCGGCGCCGGCTTCCGCTCGGTCGCGCAGAAGGGTACCGAGCATGGCGACGAAATCACGCCGCAAGGCTTCCTGACCAATAACGCGGGCGGTGTGCTCGGCGGTATCTCGTCCGGGCAGGACATCACGGTATCGATTGCGATCAAGCCGACCTCGAGCATACGCACGCCGCGACAGTCGATCGACCGCGATGGCAACCCGGTGACCGTCGAGACCTTTGGTCGCCACGATCCCTGCGTGGGCATCCGCGCCACGCCGATCGCCGAGGCGATGCTGGCGCTGGTACTCATGGATCACGCGTTGCGGCATCGGGCGCAGTGCGGCGGCATGCGCCTCGACCAACAATAATCGCTCATGTCCGTGGGACCCCAGCCGTGGCCACACAACGGTGCAATGGCGATCGTCGCCTCCCCGGTGGTCCCTGCGCTCGCCGGGATCCCCTGTCGGTCGTAGAAAATTTGTGACTTCCGGATCGAAACCCGCTCAGTCGCTGAACTTCGCGCTGTTCTTCTTCGCCTACTACGGCTACGTCGGCGTCTTTTCTCCTTACGCCAGCCTGTACTTTGCGGACAAGGGCATTTCTGCGGCACAGATCGGTGTGCTGATGTCCCTGATGCAGGTCATGCGCATTTTCGGCCCCAATCTGTGGGGCTGGGTGGCCGACCATACCCGCCGGCGAGTGCTGGTGTTACGGTTGACCTCGATCTCCGCCGCGCTCGCGTTCTGCGGCATGTTCTGGGGCGAGTCCTTCGTCTACTTCTTCGTGGTGATGATGCTGCTGAACTTGTTCACCAGCGCTCAGGGGCCACTGTCGGAAGCGCTCATGCTGTCGGCGATGCGGGGCGATCTGACGCATTACGGCCGGCTACGCCTTTGGGGGTCGGTTGGCTTCATCATCGCCGTGATGGTGTCCGGTCAGCTGCTCGACTGGTATGGCATCGGTCTGGTGCTGTGGATCTCGCTGCTGCTGCTGGTACTGGTCGCGTTCGCCGCCATTGGCATGCGCGAGGAAGGCAGCGCACATCACACCCATGACACGCCTTCGGTACGCCAATTACTAAAGCAACGCGAAGTGCTGGCATTTTTCGCATCGACTTTCCTGATGATCGCGGCGCACGCATCGCTGTATGTGTACTACTCGCTGTATCTGGCCGAAATCGGTTACAGCAAGACCGTGATCGGCTTGATGTGGTCGCTGGGTGTGGTCGCCGAAATTGCGTTCTTCTATTGGCAGGCACCGTTGTTCCGTCGGCTCGGGGTGCGCTGGCTGATGCTGATCAGTCTGGCCATTGGTGTCGTGCGTTTCCTGATGATCGGCTTCGGCGCTGAATCACTGCTATTGCTGCTGCTGGCGCAGCTACTGCACGCGGCCACCTTCGGTGTGCATCATTCGGCCTCGGTCGCGACTTTGCAGCGCTGGTTTGCCGGTCCATTGCAGGCGCGTGGACAGGCGTTGTACATCAGCGTGTCCTATGGGCTCGGCGGCACGGCCGGCGGTTTGCTGCTGTCGGCCTGCTGGGATACATTTGGCGCCAGAATCGTCTATCTGCTGGCGGCGGTCCTGTGTGCCCTTGCGTGGGTTGCAGCGTCGCTCAGCTACCGCTGGCAGGCGTTGCGTGACGACGCGGTGTCGGCGACAACAGTGAGGAAAGCATGAAAATGACCGCAGGAGCGGCAGCGGTGGCGCTCAGTATCAGTCTGTCGTTGGGCGTGTCGCTCAGCGGGTGCCAGTCAGTGAAAACGACGCAGGCGGGGGTCGTCGGCGTCGATCGTACCCAGCGAATGGCAGTGTCGGCCTCGGCCCTCGAGAAGAACGCCAACCTGCAGTATGGCGAATTGATGGGCAAGGCCAAAGAAAAGGGGCGGCTGAATTCGGATAGCGCCCAGTACCGGCGGGTGAAACAGATTGCCGACAAGTTGATCGCGCAGACACCGGCCTTCCGCCGCGATGCCACCGCCTGGAGTTGGGAAGTGAATGTACTCGACTCGCCCGAAGTGAACGCCTGGTGCATGCCGGGCGGAAAAATCGCCGTCTATACCGGGCTGATCGACAAGCTGAATGTAACCGATGACGAGCTGGCCGCCGTGATGGGGCACGAGATCGCTCACGCTTTGCGTGAGCACTCGCGCGAACGTGCCTCGGAGCAGGCGGTCGCCGGTATCGGCATATCCGTGGTCGCGGCAGTCACCGGCATCGGTCAGCTCGGGCAAAAGGGGATGGAGTACGCGTATCAGGGCTTGCTCGGCCTGCCGAACTCGCGCCAGCACGAGACCGAGGCGGACCGCATTGGCGTTGAGCTCGCCGCGCGTGCCGGTTACGATCCGCGCGCCGCGATTACGCTTTGGCAGAAGATGGGCAAGGTCGGTGGCGGCGAGCCGCCCAAATTCCTGTCGACGCACCCGCCACGCGCCGAGCGCGTGAAAGATCTCACCGTGTACTCGGCCAAGGTCATGCCGCTTTACCAACAATCGGTGAAATGACGCCAGGGCTGGCGGTGGAGGGGGGCGTTTGCCCTTTCGAAATCGGGTTAATTGCTATCCCTATGGCATAATCGCGGGCTGTTTTCCTCGATCCGGCGCGACAGACGCGCGATCCAGCCATGGCAAAAACCCTGTACGACAAACTCTGGGAGTCCCACGTGGTGAACACCGCGGAGGACGGCACCACCATTCTCTACATCGACCGGCATCTGCTGCACGAGGTCACCAGCCCACAGGCCTTCGAGGGTCTGAAGCTGGCCGGCCGCCAGCCCTGGCGCAACGAGGCCAACCTGGTCGTCGCCGACCATAACGTTCCGACCACCAACCGCGCTGGCGGCATTGACGATCCGATATCGCGACTGCAGGTGGAGACGCTAGACGCGAATGCGAAGGAATACGGTCTTACCTATTTCAACATGCAGGACAAGCGCCAGGGCATCGTGCACGTGATCGGCCCGGAGCAGGGCGCGACGCTGCCCGGCATGACCGTGGTTTGCGGTGATTCGCACACGTCCACACACGGCGCGTTCGGCGCGCTGGCGCACGGCATCGGCACGTCGGAAGTCGAGCATGTGCTGGCCACGCAGACGCTGCTGGCTAAAAAATCCAAGGACATGCTGGTGCAGGTAGAAGGCCAGCTCGGCAAGGGCGTGACCGCAAAGGATATTGTGCTGGCAGTCATCGGCAAGATCGGCACCGCCGGTGGTACCGGCTATGCGATCGAGTTCGCTGGTTCGGCGATCCGCTCGCTGTCGATGGAAGGCCGCATGACCGTCTGCAATATGGCGATCGAAGCGGGTGCGCGCGCCGGCATGGTTGCGGTCGATGACACGACCATCAACTATGTGAAGGGGCGCCCGTTCGCGCCGGTCGGTCCGCACTGGGACCGTGCGGTCGAGCACTGGCGCACGCTGCACTCGGATCCGGATGCGAAGTTCGACACGGTCGTCATGATCAATGCTGCCGAGATCATTCCGCAGGTAACCTGGGGCACGTCGCCCGAGATGGTGGTGCCAGTGGACGCGCGCGTGCCCGATCCGGACAAGGAAAAAGACCCGGTCAAACGCGATGCGATGGAAAAGGCGCTGGTCTACATGGACCTGAAGCCGAACACGGCCATCAGCGACATCCGCATTGACAAGGTATTCATCGGTTCCTGCACCAACTCGCGTATCGAAGACTTGCGCGCGGCGGCGGCGGTCGTGCGCGGAAAGTTCCGCGCGTCGAACGTGAAGCTGGCCATGGTCGTGCCGGGCTCGGGCCTGGTGAAGGAGCAGGCCGAGCGCGAGGGTCTGGACAAGATCTTCAGGGAAGCAGGATTCGAATGGCGCGAGCCGGGTTGCTCGATGTGCCTGGCGATGAACGCCGACCGGCTGGAGCCGGGCGAGCGCTGCGCGTCCACCTCGAACCGTAACTTCGAAGGTCGTCAGGGTGCGGGTGGCCGTACGCATCTGGTCAGCCCGGCCATGGCAGCCGCGGCTGGCATCGCCGGACATTTCGTCGACGTACGCTCGCTCTGAGCGGGCGATTTCACAGGGAGAACATAATGAAAAAATCCGCACTCATGATCGTTGCCCTCGTCGCATTTGCCGTACTTGCGGGCTGCAACACGATGCAGGGTATCGGCAAGGATGTCGAGCGGCTGGGCGAGAAGGTCCAGGACGCCAGCAAAAAATAAATCATGAATAAATTCACCGTACTCGATGGATTGGTCGCGCCGCTGGATCGCGCGAACGTCGATACCGACGCGATCATCCCGAAGCAGTTCCTGAAGTCGATCAAGCGCACCGGCTTCGGCCCGAACCTGTTCGACGAATGGCGTTACCTCGATGTCGGCCAGCCCGGCATGGACAACAGCAAGCGCCCGCTGAATCCGGATTTCGTGCTGAACCAGCCGCGTTATCAAGGCGCTTCCGTCCTGCTCGCTCGCAAGAACTTCGGTTGCGGCTCGTCGCGCGAACATGCGCCCTGGGCGCTGGACCAGTACGGTTTCCGTGCAGTCATTGCGCCGAGCTTCGCCGACATTTTCTACAACAACTGCTTCAAGAACGGCCTGCTGCCGATCGTACTGAGCGAGCAGGAAATTGACCGCCTGTTCAACGAGGTCAAGGCTTTCCCGGGTTACAGGCTGGTGGTCGACCTGCCGGCACAGACGGTATCGACGACCAACGGCGATGCGGTATACCACTTCGAGGTGGATGCGTTCCGCAAGCACTGCCTGATCAATGGCCTCGATGATATTGGCCTGACGTTGCAGCATGCTGACAAGATCCGCAGCTTCGAGGAGCGCCACATCGCGAATTTCCCGTGGCTGGCCAACACGATTTCGTAATTCACATTTTCCAAGCCCATGAAAATCGCAATCCTGCCGGGTGACGGCATCGGTACCGAAATCGTCGAACAGGCCGTGAAGGTTCTGAACGTGCTCGGCCAGAAGTTCGAGATGGAAACCGCGCCGGTCGGCGGCGCCGGCTATGAGGCCCACGGCCATCCGCTGCCCGAGGGCACGCTGAAGCTGGCCAAGGAAGCCGATGCGATCCTGTTCGGTGCCGTGGGCGACTGGAAATATGATTCGCTGGAGCGCTCGTTGCGCCCCGAGCAGGCCATCCTCGGCTTGCGCAAGCATCTGACCTTGTTTGCGAACTTCCGCCCGGCGATCTTGTATCCGGAACTGGTTGGCGCATCGACGCTGAAGCCGGAAGTCGTTTCCGGCCTCGACATCCTGATTGTGCGTGAGCTGAACGGCGACATCTATTTCGGTCAGCCGCGCGGTGTGCGCGAAGCACCCGACGGCCCGTTCCAGGGCGCGCGCGAGGGCTTTGACACGATGCGCTACGCCGAGCCGGAGATCCGCCGTATCGCGCATGTCGCGTTCCAGGCAGCGCGCAAGCGTGGCAAGCGTCTGACGTCGGTGGACAAGGCGAACGTGCTAGAGACCTTCCAGTTCTGGAAGGACATCATGATCGACGTATCGAAAGAGTATCCGGACGTCGAGCTCGACCACATGTATGTCGATAACGCGGCGATGCAGCTGGTGCGCGCGCCGAAGAAATTCGACGTGATCGTGACTGGCAACATGTTCGGCGACATCCTGTCGGATGCAGCGGCGATGCTGACCGGCTCGATCGGCATGCTGCCCTCGGCATCGCTGGATGCGAATAACAAAGGTCTGTACGAGCCATCACACGGGTCTGCGCCTGATATCGCCGGCAAGGGCATTGCCAACCCGCTGGCCACGATCCTGTCGGCCGCGATGATGCTGCGCTTCTCGCTGAACCTGCCAGCCGAGGCTGATCGCATCGAGAACGCGGTCAAGAAGGTTCTCGCGCAAGGTCTGCGCACGCCGGATATCTACGAGGCAGGCACCACCAAGGTGGGCACGGCCGAGATGGGTGACGCGGTGGTAAGGGCGCTGGTGTAACTTTTAAAGACGCTGGATCCCGGCCTGTGCCGGGATGACAGTTTGGCGGACTGAAGCCACGCAAGCGTCATCCCGGCGCGGGCACGGGTGCCGTGGTTTCGCTTCACTGACCCGCACCTGATGCGAGCGCATCCGGTCCGACCGGGAAACCGGCGTCCTGCTTTTGAAATCGAAGGAACAGCAATGAAACTCGTAGGTCTGGTTGGTTGGCGTGGCATGGTCGGCTCGGTGCTGATGCAGCGCATGCAGGAAGAGAACGATTTCGCTCACATTGAACCGGTGTTCTTCTCGACATCGAATGCCGGTGGCAAGGCGCCGGCGATGGCGAAGAACGAAACGGCGCTGAAAGATGCGAATGACATTGACGCGCTGAAGAAGTGCGACATCATTCTGACCTGCCAGGGCGGCGACTACACCACCGAGATTTTCCCGAAGCTGCGCGCAGCCGGCTGGAATGGTTACTGGATCGACGCGGCTTCGACGCTTCGCATGAAGGACGACGCGATCATCGTGCTCGACCCGGTCAACCTCGACGTGATCAAGAACGCGCTGGCCACTGGCGTGAAAAACTATATCGGTGGCAACTGCACCGTGTCGTGCATGCTGATGGGTCTGGGTGGTCTGTTCAAGCATGATCTGGTGGACTGGATGACCTCGATGACCTATCAGGCGGCATCAGGTGGTGGCGCGCAGCACATGCGCGAGCTGCTGACCCAGTTCGGCAGCATCAACGCCGAAGTCAAGGCGCTGCTAGATGATCCGGCCTCCGCGATTCTCGAGATCGACCGCAAGGTGCTGGCGAAGCAGCATGCACTGACCGCAGACGAGACCAAACAGTTCGGAGTGCCGCTCGGCGGCAACCTGATTCCGTGGATCGACAAGGACCTCGGTAACGGCCAGTCGCGCGAAGAATGGAAGGGCGGTGCCGAGACCAACAAGATCCTGGGTCGTGGCGAGGCTTTCGGCGTGGATGCCAAGCCGGCGATCGCCGTCGATGGGCTGTGTGTGCGTATCGGCGCCATGCGTTGCCATTCGCAGGCATTGACCATCAAGCTAAAGAAGGATGTGCCGCTCGATGAAATCAACGACATCATCGCCAGCGATAACGAGTGGGTGAAGTTCGTGCCAAACACGCGCGAAGCGTCGATGCACGATCTGACACCGGCGGCAACCACCGGCAAGCTGACGATTCCGGTGGGTCGCGTGCGCAAGATGCAGATGGGCGGCGAATATGTGTCGGCATTTACCGTTGGCGATCAGTTGCTGTGGGGGGCCGCCGAGCCGCTGCGCCGCATGCTGAGGATCCTGCTCGATAACTGAGCGACTCGCTCCGCTCCGTGCGCCCTGTTGTAGGGGTGCAACCGAACCCGTGCCTTTCCCTGGTCAAGGGAAATCGCACGGGTTTTTCATTGGTACGAACAGGCGACCTGACTTGCGGCGCTTTTGGCGAGGGTGTTAAGTTCTCGCGATGCCTGCACCCCTGCGTTTCTTCCGCTGTCCTCCACGTTATTTGAGCCTTGCGCGCATCGCGCGCCGCGTTGTCGTCGGTGGTGCCGTCCTGTGTTGCACGATGTCACTGTCCGGTTTGACCCGAGCAGCCGCACTCGGTGAGGCGACAGTGCATTCCGCGCTGGGGCAGTCGCTGGACGTGGATATTGCGATTGCGTCACTGTCGTCCGCTGAAGCCGATTCACTCACGGTTCGTATTGCGCCTGCGTCCGCTTTTGCCGACGCCGGGATCGACTACACGCCCTTGATGCGTTCGTTGCGGGTGCTCGTCGAGAAGCGCGGCGAATTTCGACGGGTTCGCATCCTGTCGGACCTGCCGGTCCAGGATCCTTTCCTCAGATTGCTGGTGGATTTAAGTGCCGGCGGGTCGCGCATGGTGCGTGAATACACGCTGCTGATCGACCCTCCCTTGATCGACACGCGCGCCGGTAACGGCCGGGGAGATGTTTCGCGATCAGCCGACACGGCTGCAACGACAAGCGGCATGGACAGCCTGAGTGCGCCGACATCGCCAACACCGCCGACCGTATCCGCACCCGCATCCCCGCCCGCGTCTGACACGCCATTGACCGTTCAGTCCGGCACATTGCCTGCTCGCGCGGTGAACGAGGCCGCGGCAGCGACTCGGGTGGTGCGGCGTGGCGATACCCTGCGTGCGATCGGCGCTGAGCTGCGTCCGCAGGAGGTTCAGCTGGAGCAAGTGATGATCGCGTTAATGCGTGCTAATCCTGACGCATTCATCGACGGGAACATCCATCGCGTCAGACGCGGCAGCGTATTGCGGGTTCCCGCTATCGATGCGATGCGCTCAGTCGAGCCTGCTGCAGCACGCCGCATACTGCGTACGCAGGCGGTGGATTTCAGACGTCATCAGCGACAACTCGCGCAGCGTGGCTCGGCGGACGCGGCTGCAGCGGGTAACCGTAGCAGCGGTGGGCAAATCGGTGTGCGCACAGACACAGCGGTTCCAGCCACGCAGCAGCAGGACAAGCTCAATCTGTCTGCGCCGGGTGTCACCGAGCGAGCCGATGCGAAGCCGAGTCCGGTCGACGCGCTCGACAAGATTGCCAGTGACAAGGCGCTTGCGGACGCTAACTCGCGTATAGCGGCGCTGGAAAAAAACATAGGCCAGCTGCAAAAGATGCTGGAGGTTCGCAACAGCACGCTGTCCGACGTCCAACAGCGCGCCACGCAGGCGACAGGTTCATCCGCGCCGCCGGCTGCGCCCAAAGGTGCGACTGCCGGGCCGGCGGTGCCCGATGTGCCCCCCCCATACGGCACGCCCAAAACAGTCACCGAGCCCACCGCGGCGACCGAACCCACGCAGGTGACCGCTGAATCCCAGTCATCGACATCCGAGGTCCCGCCGGCATCGCAGCCGTCGGCTGAGCCTGCCGGCGACTCGGCTGGCGAGAGAGCGGCCGAGGCGCCGAAGTCGCGATCCGCGAAGCCGAACACGCCAACACCGCCTGCCCGTCGTTCAGCGACTGTCGCGCCCTCGCTGACTGAAGCGATGCTGGATGAACCGCTGGCACGCATCGCTGTGCCGTCGCTGCTACTGCTGCTCTTGGCCTGGGGCGGGTTGCGCTGGCGTCGTCGCAGGCAGCCTGCAGGTATGCCAGCAGCTGAGCCTTTGCTTCCGGCGCAGACGGTGATCGCCGGTGCTGGCGGTCGCCACGTGGATACGCGGCACAGCGAGTTCCACTCGAATTTCGTCCCCTCCGTCAGCCAGATTGACGCCAGCGAGGTGGATGCCGTGGCCGAAGCGGATGTCTATATCGCTTATGGCCGTGATGAGCAGGCCGAGGAGATCCTGCTCGATGCGTTGCGCATACATCCTGAGCGTGATGCGTTGCGCGTCAAACTGCTCGAGATTTACGCGGCGCGCAAGGACCGGCAGAAATTTGGCACGCTGGCCGCTGAGGTTCGCGTACGCACGCACGGAGAGGGCAGCGATTGGGAAAAGGCGGCACAGCTTGGGCGTCAGCTGGATCCGACCAATCATCTTTTTGATGCCCCGGCGACTCGTTCGTCCTTCGGGGCGCCGGTTGGATCACCCTCCGGATTCGCTTCTGGATCAGATCCTGGGTTAACTCCTGGGGCAACTTCCGGAGCAACCTCCGGGTCGGCTCTCACTTCGCCGGTCGACGATTTCGGACTGCGACTGGCAGGCTTGCTCGACGAACAGCGCACGGATGGGAGCGTACCGACGGGCTGTGAACCGATGCGTGAGACAGCGCCGTCGAATGGCATCGAGTTCAGTCTTGCGGGCATTGATGCCGGATCACCGGCATCGGGTGTAAGCACCGATGCCACGGCGCTGAATACCAAGCTGGAGCTCGCGCTGGCATGCAAGGAAATTGGTGACCTCGACGGCGCCCGGGAGTTACTGACGGAAGTGGCCGGCTCCGCGCATGCCGAGCTGGCTCGGCGTGCGCAGTCGCTGTTGGACCAACTCGCGTAAAATTCGCGTCGGCGGCTGCCACATTGGCTGCATGCTCTTGATACGTAGCGGCAGACCGCGGCTATGTCTCCGGTTTTCCACCCATCTTCCGACGACATCGCTTGAAACGCATCGCGCTCGGCCTGCAGTACGAAGGCACTCCCTGGCAGGGCTGGCAGACCCAGCCGCATCGGCAGACCGTGCAGGACACGCTGGAAATCGCGCTCGCCAAATTTTGCCAGCGCCCCGTGCCCACGGTTTGCGCCGGCCGAACCGATGCCGGCGTGCATGCGACGGGACAGGTCGTGCACTTCGACATCGACGTCAACCGCGAGCTGTTCTCCTGGGTGCGCGGCGTGAACGCCTTTCTGCCAGCATCGATTGCGGTACGCTGGGCAGCCGAGGTTGAGGGCGGGGATGACGGGTTTCATGCGCGCTTCTCGGCGACTGCGCGTACTTATCATTATGTTATCTACAATCATCCGGTGCGATCGCCGCTGTGGAGCGGCCGCGCAGGCTGGGTGTTCCGCCATCTGGATACGGAACTGATGATGGAGGGGGCGCAGGCACTGGTCGGTGAGCATGATTTTTCCGCTTTCCGTGCCGCCGAGTGCCAGGCCTTATCGCCGGTTCGCTCGATGCAATCGATCACAGTTCGCCGTAATGGCGACCTTGTGGTCGTCACCCTGCGGGCGAACGCTTTCCTGCACCATATGGTGCGTAATATCGTCGGTTCGCTGATCCAGGTCGGTAGCAGCAATCGTTCGCCGGACTGGATCGCCGAGCTGCTCGCCGCCCGCAGCCGCGAACTGGCAGCGCCGACCTTCAGCCCTGACGGACTGTATCTGGCGCGGGTCGACTACGATGCGCGCTGGGGTCTACCGGATGGTCAGGATTCACTTCCCTTCTTTTGAGATGACCCTACATCAACGTACCCGGATCAAGCTGTGCGGGCTGTCGCGCCCGGAGGATGTCGCGGTGGCTGTCGAGGCCGGTGCCGACGCGATTGGCCTGGTGTTCTATCCTCCGTCGCCACGGTATGTCGCGCCCTCGCAGGCTGGCAAACTGCTCGCGCAGTTACCGGCTTATGTGACGTCGGTTGGACTATTCGTGAACCCGGACGAGGCGCTGGTGCGGCAGGTAGTCGAGGCCGCACCGATCACGACGCTGCAGTTCCACGGCGACGAGACACCTGAGCTGTGCGCTCAGCTCGCGCAGGCGGTGCGCCGCCCGTTCATGCGGGCGCTCAGGGTCAGGCCGGAGACGACGGCGCAGGATTTGCTAGAATTCGAGCGCCAGTACCGTGCTTCGGGCCCGCTCTTTTCCGGGCTGCTGCTCGATACCTGGAGCGATGCGTACGGCGGCACCGGAAAGGTTTTCGATTGGTCTCTCATTCCCGCAGACATCGCGCGTCAGGCCGTTTTGAGTGGTGGCTTGAGCGTGCAAAATGTGACTGACGCCGTGCGTCGGGTGCGCCCGCACGCGGTCGATGTCAGCAGTGGCATCGAATCGGCAAAGGGCGTGAAGGATGCGGCGCTGATGCGCGCATTCATTGCCGCGGTTCGAGCCGCGGACAGCGACGAATAATTCCACAGCAGTACCGAGGAGAGACTTTCATGGACCAGATTTCCGCGCCTGCGGGCAACTACAATTTTCCCGATGTCAGTGGCCATTTCGGCCCGTATGGCGGCAGCTTCGTCTCAGAGACCCTGACGCATGCGCTTGATCAGCTCAAGGCTGCCTATGCCAAGTATCAGCACGATCCGGAATTCCTGCGTGAATTTCACTACGAGCTGAACCACTTCGTTGGTCGGCCGAGTCCGATTTATCATGCCCGCCGCTGGTCCTACGAGAACGGCGGCGCGCAGATTTATTTCAAGCGCGAGGACCTGAACCACACGGGTGCGCACAAGATCAATAACGTGATCGGTCAGGCCCTCCTGGCCAAGCGCATGGGCAAGCCGCGCGTGATCGCCGAAACCGGCGCCGGCCAGCATGGTGTCGCGACCGCGACCATCTGCGCGCGCTTCGGTCTCGAATGCGTGGTCTACATGGGTGCCGAAGACGTCAAACGGCAGGTACAGAACGTGTACCGGATGCAGCTGCTCGGCGCGACCGTGGTGCCCGTCCACAGCGGCTCGAAGACGCTGAAGGACGCGCTGAACGAGGCAATGCGAGACTGGGTCACGAACGTCGAGAATACCTTCTACATCATTGGCACCGTCGCCGGCCCGCATCCGTACCCGATGATGGTACGTGACTTCCAGTCCGTGATCGGTGAGGAATGCATCGAACAGATGCCCGAGATGACCGGCCGCCAGCCAGACTATGTGATGGCCTGCATCGGCGGTGGTTCGAATGCGATGGGCATCTTTCATCCCTACCTGAAGTATCCGGAAGTCACGCTGATTGGCGTCGAAGCTGCCGGCGAGGGGCTGGATACCGGCAAACACTCCGCATCGCTCAGCGGCGGCGTACCTGGCGTGCTGCACGGAAACCGAACCTACCTGCTGCAGGATGAGAACGGCCAAATCATCGAGACGCATTCGGTATCAGCCGGCCTCGACTATCCGGGTGTCGGCCCCGAGCATGCCTGGCTGAAGGATTCGCATCGCGCCGATTACGTGAGCGTGACCGACGAGGAAGCGATCAAGGCCTTCCATGATTGCTGCCGCATCGAAGGCATCATCCCGGCGCTGGAGTCCAGTCATGCGATCGCCTACGCGCTGAAGTTCGCCAAGACGCTGCCGAAGGACAAGACCATTCTGGTGAACCTGTCGGGTCGCGGCGACAAGGACATGCACACCGTCCAGGAATATGACAAACAGCACGCACAGGCGAAGCACTGAGGTCCACCCACCATGTCAAGAATTCAAAAAACTTTTGCTGAGCTGCAGTCGCATAAAAAGAAGGCGCTGATCACCTTCATTACTGCCGGTGATCCGGCACCGGAACTGACCGTGCCGCTCTTGCACGCTCTTGTGGAGAGCGGCGCCGACATCCTCGAGCTCGGCGTGCCATTCTCTGATCCGATGGCCGAGGGCCCGGTGATCCAGCGCGCCAACGAGCGCGCACTGAAATTCAACGTCGGCATGCATGATGTGCTCGACTATGTGCGCGAATTTCGCAAGGAAAACCAGCACACGCCGATCGTGCTGATGGGCTATGCGAACCCGATCGAGCGCATGGGCGTTGACCGTTTCGTCTCGGACGCGAAGTCCGCCGGTGCAGACGGCGCCATCGTGGTCGACTATCCGCCGGAAGAGGCAACCGAGTTTTCCGAGAAGCTCAGGGCCCAGGATATGGATCTGATCTTCCTGCTGGCGCCGACCTCGACCGAGGACCGCATCAAGCAGGTTGCGCAGATCAGCAGCGGCTTCTCGTACTACGTGTCGCTGCGCGGTGTGACCGGCGCCGGCCACATCGATACCGCTGAAGTATCCGAACGCATTGCTGCGATACGCAAGCACGTCAAGTTGCCGATCGGCGTCGGCTTCGGCATTCGCGATGGCGAGACGGCGAAGGCCGTCGCGTCAGTATCCGATGCCGTGGTAATCGGCAGTCGGATCATCCAGGAATTGGAAAACACCCCCAAGGAGCAGGCGGTATCCGCAGTGAAGGCCTTCTTGTCGGGTATCCGCCAGGCTATCGACGAAATTCCCGCCTGAAGGCTGCAGCCCTGACGCCTTGGAAACGGCGGGCATCAGGGCTGGAAACTGAAAGCGCACCCGAATCGGATTCGGGCTGCTCGCTGCATTCTCAAACAGAATGTCAGGAATTGTTTTCTTTGTTGAAACTTCCTGCGGCTGGCCGCAGTGGCGAAGCCCGAGTAGAATAGCCGGCTATTCGGCGCCTGCGCCCCCTGAAGAAAGAGAGCCCCGATGAGCTGGCTAGAAAAACTGCTCCCGCCCCGTATTCAGCGTTCTGAATCCAATAGTCGTCGTTCGATTCCCGAAGGCTTGTGGGTCAAATGTCCGTCCTGCGAGTCGGTGCTGTATCGCACTGACCTCGAATCCAATCAGCAAGTCTGTCCGAAGTGTGACCACCACATGCGCATTCGAGCACGCGAGCGCCTCGATGCACTGCTGGATCAGGAAGGCCGTTATGAGATCGGCCAGGAAGTGCTGCCAGTCGATACCTTGAAGTTCAAGGACAGCAAGAAGTATCCGGAGCGCCTGAAGTCCGCGCTCGACGCGACCGGCGAGACCGACGCGCTGGTGGTGATGGGTGGCGCGATCATGTCGCTGCCGGTGGTTGTGGCCTGCTTCGAGTTCGAGTTCATGGGTGGCTCGATGGGCGCGGTTGTCGGCGAGCGCTTCGTGCGCGGCGCACAGAACGCGCTGGAGCAGAAGGTGCCGTTCATCTGCATCACGTCGACCGGTGGCGCACGTATGCAGGAAGGTCTGCTGTCGCTGATGCAGATGGCCAAGACGACAGCGATGCTGACCAAGTTGTCCGAGAAGAAGCTGCCGTTTATTTCCGTACTGACCGACCCGACCATGGGCGGCGTGTCGGCCTCGTTCGCGTTCATGGGCGATGTCGTGATCGCCGAGCCGAAAGCCTTGATTGGTTTTGCCGGCCCGCGCGTGATTGAGAACACCGTGCGCGAGAAATTGCCGGAAGGTTTTCAGCGTGCCGAGTTCATCCTGCAAAAGGGGGCGATCGACATGATCGTGGACCGCCGCAAGATGCGCGAGGAAATCGCCCAGTTGCTGGCACTGCTGCAAAGTCAGTCACCGGAAGTACTGGCCTGACACACTCTTGTGGCCTGAGTTTGGCTCGGGCTTCTGAACTGCCAAGACACTGGATCCCGGCCTGTGCCCGGATCCAGTGTCTTTTTGTAACGCTCTGATTGATGCCTTATTCACTGAACGACTGGCTTGCCCGCCTTGAATCGCTGCATCCGACGGCGATCGACATGGGGCTGGAGCGAGTATCCGAAGTTGGCCGCCGGCTCGGACTCAAGTTGGATTGCCCCGTCATTACCGTCGGCGGCACCAATGGCAAGGGATCGACCTGCGCGATGCTGGAATCCATCCTGATGCAAGGTGGCTATCGCGTCGGACTCTACACGTCACCGCATATCCTGAAATTCAATGAGCGTGCACGTATCGACGGCCAGAGCGCCAGCGACGCACAGCTGTGCGAAGCATTCGAGCGAGTCGATGCCGCGCGTGGCGATGTGTCGCTCACCTACTTCGAATTCAGCACGCTGGCGATATTGAGCCTGTTTTCCTCCGCCGGCCTTGATGCGGTGATTCTCGAGGTCGGACTTGGGGGGCGTCTCGATGCGGTAAACATCATCGATGCCGACGTCGCGATTGTCACCAGCGTTGATCTGGATCACATGGATTATCTCGGCGACACGCGTGAAAAGATCGGTTTCGAGAAGGCAGGTATCTTTCGCGCTGGCCGGGCTGCGATTTGCGGCGATCCGTCGCCGCCGCAATCACTGATCGATCATGCGAACGCCATCGGCGCCGACCTGTGGCTGTTCGGCAAAGATTTCAATTACTCGGGCGATCGCCAGCAATGGAATTACGGGGGCCGTGCGATGCGTCGTAATTCGCTCGCGTATCCAAGTCTGCGCGGCGCCAATCAGTTGCTCAATGCGAGTGCGGCACTGGCAGCGCTCGAGGCACTGCGCGAGCGCCTGCCGCTTGGTGCGCAGGAAGTTCGTACCGGACTGGTACTGGTTGAATTGCCGGCCCGTTTTCAGGTGTTGCCAGGGCGCCCGGCGGTGATTCTGGATGTCGCGCACAATCCGCATGCGGCTGCAACGCTGGCGCAGAACCTCGACAATATGGGCTTCCATCGATACACCTTTGCTGTGTTCGGTGCGATGGCTGACAAGGATATTCCGGGCGTCATTGCGCAGCTGGGCGACCGCGTCGATCACTGGTATCTGTGCGATCTGCCATTGCCACGCGCGGCCAGCGCCGAATCGCTGGCCGCGATGTTGCGTGACCGGGGTTTCCCCGAGAGCGAACAGGCAGGGCAGGAGCGTTCGATACGCTGCTTCGCTTCGCCAGCTGATGCCTATGCGGCAGCGCGGAATCATGCCGGGGAGAATGATAGAATTGCGGTCTTCGGATCTTTCCTCACCGTCGCAGGCGTGATGTCGGCCAGGCAGCCTGCCTGAGCGGCACCCATTTTCCGGCACCAACGATTTTCCTATGGGCTTGTTCTCGTTGTTCAGCAAGAAAGCGCAAGAACCCGGCGACGACCACGATATGCCGGTCACGCCGCGTCGCGGCCGTGCAGCGAAAGCGCAGGATGACGAGCCGCTGGACCCAATGCTTCCAGAGAAGAAGCGGGCACGGCGTCGGCTGATCGGCGCGGTGGCGCTGGTGCTGGCCGCGATCATTGGCCTGCCGATGATCTTCGACTCTGAACCCAAGCCGCTGACGGACGACATCGACATCCAGATTCCTTCTCGCGACAAGACCGAACCCTCGACATCACGGCCGATGCCACTCCCGCCCGAGTCCCCGCTGACCGGGTCGACACCCGATGTCGCTGTCGTTACTCCGGCGACGAACTCCGCTACTGACACAAAGCCCAGGTCCGACATCAAGGCCGTGCCCCCAGTGAAGCTTGACGCCGACGCGAAGCATGCAGCGGATGACAAAAAGGGTGGACAGACCTCTGCGACCTCTACAGCTCCTGACTCCAGGAAACCTGTTGCTCCGAAGCCTGCAGCAGCGCCGGCAGCTACCAGTCCGCAAACCGATAAACGTTCCGCTGCCGCGGCGACCGACAAGCTGGCCGAAACAATCGCGGAGCGATCCCGTGCCCGTTTTGTCGTGCAAGTAGCGGCGGTGTCCAGCGAGGCGAAAGCTGAGGAGCTGCAGAACCGGCTCAAAAAGGCAGGCATCCAATCGTTTTCACAGAAGGTCAGCACCCGGGACGGCGAACGTTTCCGCATCCGCATCGGTCCGTTTGGAAGCCGCGAGGAGGCTGACAAGATGCGTGGCCGTCTGGGCCCCCTCGGCCTGTCAGGTACTGTCCAATCCGTATGAGTGTTGCCGGCCCCTCGGCCGGCCAGTTTTTTGAAGGAGTCCACCATGTGTGGCATCGTTGGTGTTGTCTCACACGGTCCCGTTAACCAGCTGATCTATGATGCGCTGCTGCTATTGCAGCATCGCGGTCAGGACGCCGCTGGCATCGCGACCAATCACGGCCGCACGTTCAGCATGCACAAGGCCAACGGCTTGGTGCGCGACGTGTTCCGTACGCGGAACATGCGTTCGCTGCCCGGCAATACCGGCATTGGCCAGTGCCGCTATCCGACCGCAGGCTCGTCCAGCGAGGAAGAAGCGCAGCCGTTCTATGTGAATGCGCCTTTCGGGATCACGCTGGCACACAATGGCAACCTGACCAATGCCGAGTTGCTCAAGGGCGAGCTGTTCAAGAACGACCGTCGTCACATCAATACCGACTCGGATTCGGAAGTGCTGCTGAACGTGCTCGCGCACGAAATTCAGCAGTGCACCTCGGGCTTGTCACTGGACCCCGGCACCTTGTTCAAGGCGGTCGCCGGACTGCACAAGCGTGTGCGCGGTTCGTATGCGGTGGTAGCGCAGATCGCCGGCTACGGCATGATTGCGTTCCGCGACCCGTATGGCATCCGTCCGCTATGCATCGGTTTCCTCGACACCGACAAGGGCCCCGAGTATCTGGTCGCCTCGGAGTCGGTGGCACTGGAGGGACTCGGTTTCCATTTTCTGCGTGACGTGATGCCGGGCGAGGCGATTTTCATCGACAACGACGGCAAGCTCTACAACCAGCAGTGCGCGGACAACCCGACGCTGAATCCTTGCGCATTCGAGTTCGTTTATCTGGCGCGTCCGGACTCCGTGATCGATGGCGCGTCGGTCTACGCAACCCGCCTGAAGATGGGCGAATATCTGGCCGACAAGATCCGCCGCGAGATCGCCGGCGGCGATATCGATGTGGTGATGCCCATCCCGGACTCGTCGCGGCCTGCCGCCATGGAACTGGCGCTGAAGCTCAACCTGACCTTCCGCGAGGGTTTCATCAAGAACCGCTACATCGGCCGCACCTTCATCATGCCGGGACAAGGCGTGCGCAAGAAATCGGTGCGTCAGAAGCTGAACGCCATCAGCTCCGAGTTCAAGGGCAAGAGCGTGCTGCTGGTCGATGACTCGATCGTACGCGGTACCACCAGCCGTGAGATCGTGCAGATGGCGCGCGATTCGGGCGCGAAGCGGGTGATCTTCGCGTCGGCAGCGCCGCCGGTCAAATTCCCGAACGTCTACGGTATCGATATGCCGACCCGTAACGAGTTGATCGCCTATGGCCGAACGGAAGAAGAAGTGTGCCGTGAGATTACCGCGGATGCACTGGTCTACCAGGATATCGAAGCGATGAAGCGCTCGATCAGCGATATCAATCCGTCGCTGCAGCGCTTCGAGGCGTCGTGCTTCGACGGCCATTACGTGACTGGCGACATTTCGCCGGATTACCTCGACCGTATTGAGCATGCGCGCGCCAACCCGAAGGTGGTCGCCGAAGATGCGGTGCGAACGCAATTGAACCTGAACCTTGCCCGCGTCGACTGAGCGAGCAAGGGGATTTTCCATGACTGACAAGCATTACGGATTTACCACCACGGTCTTGCATAGTGATCGCCAGAAGGCGATCGAGCACGGCTCGCTGCACAAGCCGATACATACCGCCGTAGCATTCGGCTACAAAGACGCACGCGAACTCGCGGAAGTCTTTCAGGGCAAGAAGCCGGGTTATCGCTACGGCCGCCAGGGTAATCCGACGGTGGCGGCACTGGAAGACAAGATCACGCGCATGGAAGACGGGCTGGCCACGCTGTGCTTCGCCACGGGCATGGCGGCAATCGGCGCGCTCGCGCAAGGCCTCCTGCGCGAGGGCGATCATGTGGTGTCGTCGGCCTTCCTGTTCGGTAATACCAACAGTCTGTGGCAGACCGTGGGCTTGCAGGGCACATCAGTGTCCTTTGTCGACGCCACTGATGTGGCCAACGTCGAGCGTGCGCTGCAACCGAATACGCGCATCGTATTCGTCGAGACCATCGCAAATCCGCGCACCCAGGTCGCCGATCTCGAGCGTATCGGCGCGCTGTGTCGCAGCCGCGGCATCCTGTACGTGGTCGATAACACCATGACCTCGCCTTACCTGTTCCGTCCCAAGGCAGTCGGCGCGAGCCTGGTAGTGAACGCGCTCACGAAATCGATCGGTGGCCACGGCAATGCGCTGGGCGGCAGCCTGACCGATACCGGCCTGTTCGATTGGACCGTTTATCCGAATATTGCGGACAATTACAAGCGTTTTGCACCCACGATGTGGGGCATTTCGCAGTTGCGCGCCAAAGCGTTGCGCGACTTCGGCGCGGCGCTCGGACCGGAGGCGGCGCATCATCTGGCCGTGGGTTCCGAGACGATGGCGCTGCGCATCGAGCGTGAATCCGCGAGTGCGCTTGCGCTCGCGCGCATGTTGGCCGAGGATCCTCGCGTGGCGTCGGTCTACTATCCCGGCCTGGCTTCGCATCCGCAACATGTGATTGCGGCGTCGCTGTTCCGCGCATTCGGCGGCTTGTTCAGTTTTGAGCTGAAGGACGGAATCGACTGCTTCGATTATCTGAACCGGTTGAAACTGGCCATCCCGGCCAGCAACCTCGGTGATACGCGCACGCTAGTGATCCCTGTCGCACATACGATCTTCCATGAGATGGGAGCGGCACGCCGTGCGTCGATGGGCATTGCGGAGTCCCTGATCCGGGTCTCGGTGGGCATCGAGGACACCGAGGACCTGCTCGACGATTTCCGGCAAGCGCTTGGCTGATCGTGCGTGCGGCGCGACTCATCGCGCCGTTACTCTCAGCATCTTTCAGCGTCTCTCAACTTGCGCAGGTGGCGGCAACTGCCCGCGGCAGATTGCCCAGTCTATGGACCCAATGTTCGCGCCGAACGCCGGCTGAAAAAGCTCACGCCTGCCGGCATCAAAAATTGCGTCACTCGGTCGAGCAGCTTTGACGGCTCGGCGTCGTCGATCAGCAGCGAACGATGCTCATTGCGCAGAAAGCCGGCTTGCTCCTGGTGGTCCAGGAAGCCGAGCAAGCCGTCATAGAATCCCTGCACGTTCAGCAGTCCGACCGGCTTTTCATGGTAGCCAAGCTGTAGCCAGGTCCACACTTCGAAGAGTTCCTCCAGCGTGCCTATGCCTCCGGGCAGTGCAATGAAGCCGTCGGCGAGTTCAGCCATGCGCGCTTTGCGCTCATGCATGTCTTTCACGATCAGCAGAGTGGTTAACTTGTCATGGCCGACTTCGCTGTCCATCAACGCATGCGGAATCACCCCGGTAACCCGACCGCCCGCATCCAAGACGGCATCGGCGAGTATGCCCATCAATCCGACGTGGCCACCGCCATACACAAGAGCGATGTGCCGCTCCGCCATCTGCTGGCCCAGCAGGCGTGTTGCCATCGCGTGAGCGGGATCGTGACCGGTTGCGGACCCGCAGTAAACGCAGAGTGAGTTGACTTTCCTGATCATCATCGGACGATGATAACCGACTGCACCAAGCACTAATCGTCAGGTGGTATCAGCAAGGAATCGACTCCATGGATGATCCCGTTGTCCGCCTGCAGATCGCTTTCGGTGACGCGGGCACCGTTCACGGTCACCATGCCATTGTCAGATTTCAGATCCAGTGCGGGACCGGCAACGCTGGCCGCTTCACCCGGTTTGACCTCGGTGACCTTCACCTGACCGCGCATCATGTGATAACGCAGCACGCGTGCCAGTGCCTGAGGCTCTTTTTTCCAGTTTTCCCAGTCGGACGCACTGACTCGTGCGAACGCCTGATCGGTCGGCATGAAGACGGTATACGGTCCCTCGGTCTTGAGCTGCCGGGTCAGTCCGGCGATCCGGACCGCATTCATGAAGGTTTTGAACGACCCCGAGCGTTCAGCTGTGTCGAGCAGGTCGGCGGCATCGGCAGCATTGGTAATCAGGCCGAAGATGAGGCTGAAAATGAGGCCAACCATGGGACGAGCGCTCAAGCGCGGCGGGGTGGTCGCTTTTCCTCGCATCACACTTTCTTTGCTGGCAAGGGGGTGCACAGACATACACCCTGATTCGGCTGCCGTATAATCGTGAAAGTTCAAATACCGGCGGGCCTTATTCGCTACCGATGAGTACACAACCGAAATTGTCGTTCAAGCAGCAGCAATTGATCGTCCGTGAGAACGCCATCGTTGACGCGACCAACAGCCTGCTTGCGAAAAAAGGCTTTGACCTCATGACGATGGATGAGGTCGCAGCGGAAGTCGGCATTGCCAAGGCCAGCCTGTACAAGCATTTCCCCTCCAAGGAAGCGCTGGCCGCAGCCGCGATGATCCGGCTGCTCGAAAATACGCTCGCCTACGTACGCTCGATGCCGCCGGAGCAGCCCGCCATCGGGCAATTGAAGGACATTCTCAGATGGGCACTCGAGGTCAGGATGAAGGGCGGCTTGCCTACTTTGCCGAGCGAGAACACCACATTGCGGGAAGCGCTGTTGACCAATACGCGCTACATCACCCGCCTGATGGATCTGAACGAACTGATGGGCGAGCTGATCGAGAAGGCGCGCGCGCAGCAAGCCATTCGCGCCGATCTGCCGACCGAGGTCATATTGTTCACGATCTATGCGCGTTCCTGCGATCCGACGCTCGATTATCTGCGTACGAGCGAGCAATACGATGACGAGCAGGTGATCGGTTTTCTGATTTCAACCTGTTTCAACGGACTGACCTGATCTCGGCGATCACACGCCTCGTCACCGCCGCATCGAAACCCAGCGCGACGTGTCCGACCAGGTCGAACCCGATCATGGTCGCTCCGGGCAGGATGGCGGACGACTGCGGCGACACAATATTGTCATGCTGCGTGTAGATGGAGATAAGCAGTGCTCGCATGCCCGGATCCTCTGAGGCATTGAGCTGCGCGATCCAGCTGTCCTCGTTGCCTTCCGGCGTCAGCATTTGCCTTGCATTGATTCCCATGCCATAGCCGGCCAGTGTGCTGCCGAAATGCGGCGTGCCCAGCGTGATGACGCGGGCGACGCGGGCGCTGCCGCAGGCACGCAGCCACGCTCGCGCCGCCAGGCCGCCCATACTATGGCAAAGCAGAATGACTTTTGATGACCCGGTGGCGCCGCAGAGTGCCTGTACGGCAGCGTCGATGCGGGGCGCGTACTCATCGATATCTGCCAGTACCGGTTCGAGATCGATCGCCGAGTGACTGATGCCTTCCGCCTGAAGCCGGCGCGACAATGGCTGCCAGAAGCCGCTATTGGCACCATAGCCATGCAGCAGCAGCACCGGTGGGCGCGTATCGCCATCGACCAAGGCACTGAACGGGCGGCCAACGGGAAACAGCCTGAACCAGCAGAGCATGCTGCACCAGAACTCCTGCACGATTCGTTTGGTTAGCGCTAAGCGCGGCGGCCTGGAGCCGTCGGCCATCGGCTGGCGAAGTGCGCCGGACAGGAAATAGTTGTTGACGATAATGATCGCGCGCCCCAGTGTCAGCAGGAACGCACTGGCCAGGAATGCCAACGGCCAGCGAAGTCCGACAAACTTCACCAGCAACATCATTAGTGCAGCGAGGGTCAGCGCCTGCAGTGCAATCATGACGCGGGTCAGCGACGCGATCATGCGCGATACGCTCAGCTTTGCTTGCTGCCGCGTAACGGTCGTGGCTTGGCGGCCGGCGCCAGCACGAGACGGGTACCGGCGATGCGGTCATGCAGGAACTGCCTGTCTGCATCGAGGCCGACGGCCGCAGCCCACAGCACGATGTTCAGCAGCGGCACCAGCATCAGCATCCATCCTTGTGCGCCAAGCAGCCACGCAGCGGCGAAGCCGGGCAGGAACCACAACCAGGCCAGCAGATAACGCGCAATCGCGCGCCGCCAGCCGAGCGGACGTCCATCGCGGCCAACCACGCGCACGCGCCAGGTTTTCATCGCCAGCGTTTGTCCGCCGTGGGTCCAGAACCAGCAGAAGTACGCGCCTAGCACGAGGAATTGCCACACCTGCTGCGCGTCGCGTAACACGAGAGCGTGGCGTTGTTGCAGTAAGGTCGAGAACAGCCAACCGGAGATGAACAGTACCCCGAACAGCAGCATGCCTTCGTAGACCATGCAGAACAGGCGGTTTTTCAGCGGTGCGGCGGGCAGCTCAGGAGTGGGAACGTCGGTCACGATAGGGTGGGCGGTGAAAGAAAAGAGTGAACTCGAAAGAAGTCGGATTGTACGTGCTTGCTTCTCACCGCAACGATCTCGGTCGGCGGGAACGCCATTGATTGCCCGTCCGATGGGTCTTGGTGTCCCGTCAAAAGTCTTGATTTCATTAGCTTTTTTCAAGATTTCCCTTGACCTTGATGCTGCAAGGCAGTAACTTACCGCCTCCCCTCGTCACATCGAGGGGTATTTTTTGGCCTGTGCTGCGTGCCCATGATGCAATGCGGTATCAGATCATCTTTCCCGAGGCATCTTGCCTCCCGAAAGAGCTGTTTGCTCTAACCCATGCCATAAGCGTGAGGATGCGCGAGCAGCGACACGAACGGAAGCTGAACGATGTGCATTCAGCGCCGGTTTGAACTGCACCTGGTGTGCAGGACGGATCGACGTGACCGCACGACAAAGGAATGCTTCAAGCGTGTCGCCGCCACCGTTTCCGCCAGGAGAGAGCATCCGATCAATTTCCAATGGACCTTGAAAGGACAAAGCAATGAGTTCCGAAATCACCGGCGCCGAGATCCTCGTGCGCTGTCTCGCCGAAGAGGGTGTCGACCATGTGTTCGGCTATCCCGGTGGCGCCGTGCTGTACATCTACGACGAAATCTTCAAGCAGGACAAGTTCGAACACATCCTTGTGCGTCATGAGCAGGCGGCCATCCATGCGGCCGATGCCTACTCGCGCTGCTCGAACAAAGTGGGCGTGGCCCTCGTGACCTCGGGTCCGGGTGTCACCAATGCCGTGACCGGCATCGCCACCGCTTACATGGATTCGATCCCGATGGTGATCATTACCGGGCAGGTGCCGACGCATGCGATCGGTCAGGACGCCTTCCAGGAATGCGACACCGTGGGCATCACCCGTCCCTGCGTCAAGCACAACTTCCTCGTGAAGGATGTGCGTGAGCTCGCGGAGACGATCAAGAAGGCGTTCTACATCGCGACCACCGGCCGTCCCGGCCCGGTGCTGGTCGATATCCCGAAGGACATCACCACTGCGAAGACGGCCTTCCATTACCCGAAGCAGATCGAGATGCGCTCGTACAAGCCAGTGGACAAGGGCCATGCCGGCCAGATCCGCAAGGCGGTGCAGTTGCTGCTGTCGGCGGAACGGCCGATGATCTATACCGGCGGCGGCGTGATCCTGTCCGATTCTGCCCCTGAGGTGAACAAGCTGGTCGACAAGCTTGGCTACCCATGCACCAACACGCTGATGGGTCTTGGCGGCTACCGCTCCTCGAGCGACAAGTTCGTCGGTATGCTCGGTATGCACGGCACCTATGAAGCGAACATGGCGATGCAGCACTGCGATGTGCTGATCGCGATCGGCGCGCGCTTCGATGATCGCGTGATTGGTAATCCGAAGCATTTTTCGTCGCTGCCACGCAAGATTATTCACATCGATATCGACCCGTCGTCCATTTCGAAGCGGGTGAAGGTTGATGTTCCCATCGTCGGCAACGTGAAGGATGTACTGCAGGATTTGCTGGCACAGATCGATACGGCCGAAATCAAGCCGAATACGGCAGCGATCACCGCATGGTGGAAGCAGATCAACGAATGGCGCGGCCGCGAATGCCTGAAGTATCCGGCGTCCGATGAAGTGATCAAGCCACAGTACGTCGTCGAGAAGCTGTGGGAAGTGACGAAGGGTGACGCCTACATTACGTCCGATGTTGGCCAGCACCAGATGTGGGCTGCGCAGTACTACGGCTTCGACAAGCCGCGCCGCTGGATCAATTCGGGCGGCCTGGGCACGATGGGCGTCGGCCTCCCGTACGCCATGGGTGTACAGATGGCCAACCCGGATGCAACCGTCGCCTGTATCACCGGCGAAGCATCCATCCAGATGTGCATCCAGGAGCTCGCGACCTGCAAGCAGTATCACCTGACGCCGAAGATCATCCTGCTGAACAACCGCTACCTCGGCATGGTTCGGCAGTGGCAGCAGATCGACTACGGCAAGCGCTACTCCGAGTCTTACATGGATTCTCTGCCAGACTTCGACAAGCTGGTCGAGGCCTTTGGTCACGTGGCGATGACGATTACCAAGCCGGGCGACGTCGAGAAGGCCTTGCGCGATGCGTTTGCTATGAAGGACAGACTCGTGTTCCTGAACTTCATTACCGATCGTGACGAAAACGTGTGGCCGATGGTCAAGGCAGGCAAGGGCCTGACCGAAATGCTGCTTGGCTCGGAGGATCTGTAATGCGCCACATCATCTCTGCACTGCTGGAAAACGAGGCCGGCGCACTGTCCCGCGTGGTGGGACTGTTTTCTGCGCGTGGCTACAATATCGAGACCCTAACTGTCGCGCCGACCGAGGATGCAACACTGTCCCGCATGACCATCGTCACCATTGGCTCGGACGACGTGATCGAGCAGATCACCAAGCATCTGAACCGCTTGATCGAAGTGGTCAAGGTGGTCGACCTGACCGAAGGCGCGCACATCGAGCGTGAGCTCATGCTGATCAAGGTGCGTGCGGTCGGCAAGGAGAGGGAAGAAATGAAGCGAACTACGGACATCTTCCGTGGACGCATCATCGACGTCACCGAAAAGACTTACACGATCGAGCTGACCGGCAACAAGTCGAAGCTGGATGCATTCATCGACGCGATCGACCGCGCCTCCATTCTCGAGACCGTACGTACTGGCGGCTCGGGCATCGGACGCGGCGAGCGCATCCTGAAGGTCTGAAACGAATAACCATTCATTTTTTTATACAGGAATATCATGAAAGTTTTCTACGACAAGGACTGCGACCTTTCCCTGATCAAAGGCAAGAACGTTGCCATCATCGGCTACGGCTCGCAAGGTCATGCGCACGCGCAGAACCTGAACGATTCCGGCGTGAACGTCACCGTCGGCCTGCGCAAGGGCGGCTCGTCGTGGGCCAAGGTCGAGAAGGCCGGCCTGAAGGTCGCCGAGGTGAATGAGGCGGTTGCGGCTGCCGACGTCATCATGATCCTGCTGCCGGACGAGAACATCGCGCAGGTCTACAACGAGAACGTCGCTCCGCACGCAAAGAAGGGCGCCGTGCTGGCGTTCGCGCACGGCTTCAACGTGCACTACGGCCAGGTTGTGCCGCGCGCCGACCTCGACGTGATCATGGTCGCACCGAAGGCCCCGGGCCACACCGTGCGTGCTACCTACACTCAGGGTGGTGGTGTGCCGCATCTGGTCGCCGTGTATCAGGACAAGTCGGGCGCCGCGCGTGACATCGCGCTGTCGTATGCGATGGCCAATGGCGGCGGTCGTGCCGGCATCATCGAAACCAACTTCCGTGAAGAGACCGAAACCGACCTGTTCGGCGAACAGGCTGTTCTGTGCGGTGGCACGGTCGAACTGATCAAGGCTGGCTTCGAAACGCTGGTCGAGGCGGGCTATGCGCCGGAAATGGCCTACTTCGAATGCCTGCATGAACTGAAGCTGATCGTCGACCTGATCTACGAAGGCGGCATCGCGAACATGAACTACTCAATCTCGAACAACGCGGAATACGGTGAGTATGTGACTGGCCCGCGCGTCGTGACCGAAGACACCAAGAACGCGATGCGCCAGTGCCTGAAGGACATCCAAACCGGCGAATATGCGAAGAGCTTCATCCTCGAGAACAAGGCCGGTGCACCGACCCTGATCTCGCGCCGTCGCCTGAATGCCGAGCATCAGATCGAAGTGGTCGGCGAGAAGCTGCGTGCGATGATGCCTTGGATCGCGAAGAACAAGATGGTGGACCAGTCGAAGAACTAAGCTTCGATAAAGTCAATCAGCTTCAATAAAAAATGGCCGCACCTTGAGTGCGGCCATTTTGTTTGGTGATGTTCTGCCGTGGAGGAAATGATGTCGCTTTACCTGAGAGTCAGCGTCATAAACCAGGCAGCAGATTGCCGGATCGTGGTCATGCTTCCCGATCATCTGCAGGTTGAAGACGAAAGTTCAAAGACAGGGGCTTGATGATTTGGACGTTGTCAAAACTGCCTTTCTCCAGATCTGCCGCACTCACCTTGATGGTTGCCGACATCTGCAGTCCGTAGTTTTTATCATTGATGTGGCCCTCCCAACCGGGCCCGCGGTTCACTTCAAGTATGGTGCCGTCATTCAAAATCCACTTATGGATTTTTTGTCTTCCGAGCAGGCTGAATTCGAGACCACCATCTTCGCACTCTTTAATTGTGTAGATCGACTGAGAGCAAATAGGTGGACTTGTCTTGCTGTTTGAGACGCGGATTTCAGATTCGTCGTCTTTTGCCGTTAAGTAGAGGCAAGGGTTTCCGGCTGCATTGGGGAACTTGAACAGCATTGATTTCAAAAGAGTAATCAAAGCCTGCTGATTGGTCAGCTTTGAAGCCGTTTGTAATGACATACCTGTTTTGCCACAGATGCTGGCCATTGTTGAGATGACAGTCGCAGGCTCTGACCCGACACCACAATCAATCCTGAATCCACTCCGATCGATGAATACAAAGTCTGCGCGGCCCGCATCCGATACAGTTTGATCACTGATCGTTACAGATGCCGGTGTGTCGTCGTCAACATCCCGATAATCTTCGTACTCCTCGTCATCCTCATCATCTTCAATTCGGTTCGATCGCTTCGATTGTATTGATTCAAGGTGGAATTCTCTTGTCTTCACCTTTTCGAGTGAACGGTAGAGCTGCTTGTGATCTTCATCCGGCATGGTCATTGTGCCGATGACTGTCTCGCCGAGTCGTGTGATATGCGGCATGGTGGCGGGCAACGAGCGATTGAAATCAGCGATACGCTCGTCAATAGTTTCTGGGTCAGAAATAATCTGCGCTTGGCTTGTGGTTGATACCTCGGGCTGCCGGTTTGTGTCGCGTTTTGCCGAGTGGGACTCGCCAGTGGCGGTAAGCACGTCCCTGTTCTTTTTCGAGCGATCGCGCAGATTCTCCTTGTCGATCCCTATGTCGCTGCGTAAGCGATTCTGCAAGGTGGTCCATTGATCGTCCAATTCGCCGATTTTGCCGGTTTGTGCGAAGCGTCCAAGTCCGGGCAAGTGTTGCCGAATGATTTCGTCCGACCGCCCGGCCAAGTGTGTTCCCGCTGTTTCAATATGGTTTCGCATTTTTTTGATAACAGCAGCGACGATTTTTTCGCGGTTTTCTATTCCCACGGGCTTTTTTTCAAAGAGTGTTCTGAATCTTTCCAAAATTGTGTTTGGTTTCTGATCACGCAAGACAAGATTGTTTTGGTTATCCAAAATCGTTCGCTTACCTAGTTGTTCAGCTGTTTTCAGCGTCTTGAGCATGTCGCTGGCTGATTGCTCTCGAATCTTGCGATTAGCAGGCGCTTGTACTGCTGGTTCTTGCTGAGGTGTTGTGGTTAGGAAACGAAAAATGTGATTGAAGATCGTCATGCTGACTCCGGGTTCATTCGGCAAATGCGGGGCTGGCGCTGCACTGTACGGACATCATTGACCCTGCGAGGCATGTCCATTCATTAGCAGCTTATGTTGTCAATCAGACAGTTCTGAGTGTCGTTATCGGCCATTGCGTTCAGATTTCTGTCTCAGTGAGTGCTCCTGGCTACCCCATCGCGTGTTCAGAGGTGTCTGCGGGGTGCCGTCGGGAGGATGGAAGGTTAAAATAGTGGCCGTCGTGGAGTTTCTCCAAAGTAAAACGCCGGCATCCTAAATTTCTGGAACTCATTTGAAACACTATCCCCACCCCATCATCGCCCGCGAAGGCTGGCCTTTCCTCGCCATCGCCGTGGTGGTCGCCCTGATCGCCAGTTCGCTGCTCGGCGGCTGGTCCTGGCCGTTCTGGATCGTCGCGCTGTTTGTGCTGCAGTTCTTTCGCGACCCGCCGCGAACCATCCCGCAACAGGCTAATGCGGTGCTGTCGCCGGCAGACGGTCGTATCGTGGTTGTCGAGAAAACGCAGGATCCGTACGCGAATCGCGAGGCACTGAAAATCAGCGTGTTCATGAACGTGTTTAACGTTCATTCGAACCGATCGCCGGTCGACGGAAAGATTGAGAAGGTCGCGTATTTCCCGGGCAAGTTCGTCAATGCCGACCTCGACAAGGCGTCGACCGAGAACGAGCGCAACGCAGTTGTCGTGACGACTGACAGTGGCCAGACGGTGACCTTCGTACAGGTTGCCGGCCTGATTGCGCGTCGCATCCTTTGTTACGTCGGCAAAGGCGACCCACTGGCGCGCGGACAGCGTTACGGTTTCATTCGTTTCGGCTCGCGTGTGGACGTCTACCTGCCGCTGACAGCGCGCCCCATGGTCGCCGTGGGCGAGAAAGTGTCGGCGACTGAAACCATTCTTGCCGAACTGTGAACGCTGGTTTATTCGCTCAGGTAACATAGGCACCATGCCCATTTTCAGTCACCGCAAGAACAAAGCGAAGCCCTTGTCCGCCAAGGCCCTTCGCTTGAATCGCGCCCCCCTGCGGCGTGCTCCTGCCGATGAACCAGCACCGGTCGCGCCGCCGGCCCGCAGTCGTGGCATTTACCTGCTGCCAAATGCCTTCACGACAGCTGCGTTGTTTTGCGGTTTCTATGCAATCGTGATGGCAATGAATGGGCAGTACCAGCATGCGGCAATCGCGATTTTTGCGGCGATGGTGCTGGATGCGACCGATGGCCGCGTCGCCCGCCTGACCAATACGCAAAGCGAATTCGGCGCCCAGTACGACAGCCTGTCCGATATGGTCTCGTTTGGCGCCGCGCCGGCGTTGATTGTCTACGAATGGGCGTTGCGCGGCATGGGCAAGCTCGGTTGGCTGGCTGCCTTCGTTTACTGCGCCGGCGCGGCACTTCGTCTGGCGCGTTTCAACACGAATATCGGTGTCGTCGACAAGCGTTTCTTTCAGGGATTACCGAGCCCGGCCGCGGCGGCGCTGGTCACGGGCTTCATCTGGTTGCTGGACGACTTGCGCATCGCCGGGGCCGATTTCAGCTGGCTTGCCTGGGTCATCACCGTCTACGCCGGGCTGACGATGGTCACCAACGTCCCGTTCTATAGTTTCAAGGACGTGAACTTCAAGAAGTCGGTGCCCTTCATCGCCATTTTCCTGATCGTGCTGGTCTTTGTGGCGATCTCGAGCGACCCCCCCAAGGTGCTCTTCGGGCTGTTTGTCATTTATGGATTGTCCGGTTATGGTGTCGCCGTGTGGTATTGGGTCAAGGGACGGCCGGTCAGCATTGTGCAGACGAGCTCCGAGCCGGGTGAGGATAAATAGCGCCTCGGTGCTATCGGTCCGATAGAAACAGGCCTGTTGCGATTTCCGGCAATCCCCCTTATTCTTTGCTTCATGTTAAGCGCACCCCGCCTCTTGCAAATGTTCTCCTTCGGCTGCCCGTCCGGGCTGCTGTTGCTGTATCTACTGCGCTAACCGCGCAGACATCCCCTTTCCCCCCAATCCGAGTTTTTTCCAGCCCATCCGTTCGCGAGGGCAGGCGAAAATGTATGCAAATCGTTGAACAGCCCGGGAGCCCATGATGGCCGATTCAAACAAGTTGATCATTTTTGATACCACGTTGCGCGATGGCGAGCAGTCGCCCGGTGCCTCGATGACGCGCGAGGAGAAGATCCGCATTGCGCGCCAGCTCGAACGCCTGAAGGTTGACGTGATCGAGGCCGGTTTCGCCGCGTCATCGCCAGGTGACTTTGAAGCGATCAAGGCGATTGCGGGCACCATCAAGGACTCTGTCGTCTGCTCGCTCTCACGCGCCAATGACCGCGATATATCCCGTGCAGCGGAGGCACTGGCGGCGGCGCCGCGCAAGCGCATCCATACCTTCATTGCGACTTCCCCGCTGCACATGGAGAAGAAGCTGCGAATGACGCCCGAGCAGGTGTACGAGCAGGCACGCCTTGCGGTTCGCTATGCGCGCCAGTTCACTGACGACGTCGAGTTCAGTCCGGAAGACGGCAGCCGCTCCGATATCGATTTCCTTTGCCGAGTGCTCGAGGCCGTCATCGACGAAGGCGCTACCACGATCAACTTTGCCGATACCGTCGGGTATGGTGTGCCTGAGCTGTACGGCAACATGCTCAAGACATTGCGCGAGCGCATCCCGAATGCGGACAAGGCCATCTGGTCGGTGCATTGCCACAATGACCTCGGCATGGCGGTCGCGAATTCACTCGCCGGCGTCATGATTGGCGGCGCACGCCAGGTCGAGTGCACAATCAACGGCCTCGGCGAGCGCGCCGGCAACACGGCGCTCGAAGAGATCATCATGGCAGTGAAGACCCGCAAGGATTATTTCAAGCTCGACGTCGGCATCGACACCACGCAGATTGTTCCGACGTCGAAGCTGGTCTCACAGATCACCGGTTTTGCGGTGCAGCCAAACAAGGCGGTGGTCGGCGCGAATGCTTTCGCCCATGCGTCCGGGATCCATCAGGACGGCATCCTGAAGGCTCGCGATACTTACGAGATCATGCGTGCTGAAGACGTCGGCTGGTCGGCGAACAAGATCGTGCTCGGCAAGCTTTCCGGGCGCAATGCATTCAAGCAGCGGCTTGAGGAACTCGGGATCAAACTCGATTCGGAAGCGGAGGTGAATGCGGCGTTTGCACGCTTCAAGGAGCTCGCAGACCGCAAGTCCGAAATTTTCGACGAAGACATCATGGCGCTGGTCTCGGACGAGCAGAGCGCGCACGACCAGGAGTATTTCAACTTCGTCTCGCTGTCCCAGCACTCCGAAACCGGCGAAAAGCCGAGCGCGCGGGTGACTTTCTCGGCTGGCGGCCAGGAAGTGACCTGTGAAGGTCAGGGCAATGGCCCGGTGGATGCGATCGTGAACGCGATCGAGTCGCACACCCGGAGTGGCGCCGAGTTGCTGCTGTTTTCGGTGAATGCGATTACGACGGGCACACAATCACAGGGTGAGGTGACGATGCGACTGTCCAAGAGCGGCCGTATCGTCAATGGCGTCGGCGCGGATCTGGACATCGTAGTCGCTTCTGCCAAGGCCTATCTGTCGGCGCTGAACAAGCTGCAGTCCAAGAACGAGAAACTGAACCCTCAGCTCTGAAGATTATCCGCTGCCTCCGGCGCAGATCGGCGCAGTCGGGACGTGGTGGATGGTGGGAGGGTCGCCGGGTGCCGGGGGCAGAACCCGTCCCCGATCAGCGCCAGTGAAGCGATCAAGGCCGTGCATCTAGCACGGCCTTGATCTTTCCTGATGAGGGTCGCGTCCACGAGCCGAGGTGGACGGTGACCTTTATTGAATCGTCAGTTGGCGGCTTTGCGATGCCTGCTTTTTCGGCAGAATCAGGGTCAGTACCCCGTGCTCAAGCTTCGCAGCGGACTGAGCGTCGTCGACTTCATGAGGCAGCTCAAAGCTGCGCGCATACTTTCGTACGACGCGTTCCGCGTGCATGACGGTTTCGCCCTCCTTGCGCTCCGTTTCGCGGCGTACCTCGGCTTCGATGGTCACGCGCTGTCCGTCGACACTGACCTTCACGTCGGTTTTGGTGACACCCGGCAGATCGGCCTCGACCTGATAGCCGGCTTCGGTCTCGATCACGTCAATGCGCGGGCTGAATGCGCCGCTTTCGCGCGTGACTTCGGTAGCGGGCGTTGCAAATTCTTCCAGCATGCTGTCAAACAGGTTGCTGAACAGGCTGGAACGCAGGGGATAGCCGTGACGCTGGCGCAGGATCATGTTCATCGTTTCCTCCGGTGTGGATCGCTGAGGGGCGATACAGCCCCGATGAACTGAAAATAGGGAGTGCCTCAGGCTTTTCAAGAGGGGTGAAGTAAAACGACAGCGAACGATGGAATTTCAATAATGGAAATGTCAGGTGGACACAGGAGGCCCGCCGCATGATTGGTTCGGCGTTTGTGGCAACGGGCGCAATTCGGCTATAATGCCGCCTTGGTCCGAAATGACCAAATTTTTAACGTTGTCACGGCACCCAAGGTTGCGACTCTGAGTGCCGCATGTGAAAGGTAAGAATCATGGCAGTTACGAAAGAAAGCAAGGCAGCGGTCATCGCTGCAAACGCCCGCGGTCAGAATGACACCGGCTCCCCGGAAGTCCAGGTTGCCCTGCTGACCGCACGCATCAACGAACTCAACGGCCACTTCAAGGCCCACGCGAAGGATCATCACTCCCGCCGTGGCCTTATCATGATGGTCAACCGCCGCAAGAGCCTTCTGGCTTACCTGAAGCGCACGGATGTCGACCGTTATCGCGCCCTGATCGAGAAGCTGGGCCTGCGTAAGTAATTCTCCCCGCGCAAGTCTCTGGAAATGCCTGTATCAGTCAACTGATGCGGGCATTTCTTGTTTTTGAAGCACGCTCGATTTTGCAGTTGAGATCGTTGAAAGGCGGCGCGAGCGCGTCGCCGGTGGTGAGGTGAACGACAGCGCCTGAAAATCTGTCGGCAAAATCAGAAAGGATTTACCTAATGTTCAACAAAGTCACGAAGACCTTCCAGTACGGCCAGCACACGGTCACGCTGGAAACCGGCGAGATCGCTCGCCAGGCCTCTGGCGCCGTGATGGTGTCGGTGGATGACACCGTGATCCTGGCGACCGTCGTTGCGAGGAAAGAAGCCAAGCCGGGGCAGGATTTCTTCCCGCTCACCGTTGACTACGTCGAGAAAACCTATGCCGCCGGCCGTATTCCCGGCGGTTTCTTCAAGCGCGAAGGCCGTCCGTCCGAGAAAGAGACGCTGACCTCGCGACTGATCGATCGTCCGATTCGCCCGCTGTTCCCCGAGGGCTACCTGAACGAAGTTCAGGTCATCATTCATGTGCTGTCGGTGAATCCGGAAGTCGATCCGGATATTCCGTCGATGATTGGTGCTTCGGCGGCGCTGTGTGTCGCAGGTATTCCGTTCAACGGCCCGATCGGCGCCGCACGCGTTGGTTACATCGACGGTCAGTACGTGCTGAACCCGACCGTATCGCAGCTGCCGCAGTCGCAGATGGATCTGGTTGTCGCTGGCACCGAGGCTGCCGTGCTGATGGTTGAATCGGAAGCCAAGGAACTGTCCGAAGAGATCATGCTCGGTGCGGTCGTGTTCGGCCACACCCAGATGAAGGCCGTGATCGACGCGATTCATGAGCTCGTGCGTGACGGCGGCAAGCCGGAAATCGAATGGGTGCCGCCTGCCAGGAATGAAGCGCTGATCTCGCGTATCACCGAGCTGGCCGAAGGCAAGCTGCGCGACGCGTTCGCGACTAAAGAAAAGCAGGCACGTACCGACAAGCTGCGCACCGTTCATGCTGAAGTCTCCGCCAAGCTGGCGGAAGAGGCGGCAGCATCTGGAGCCGCTGCACCGGATTCGGCCGAAGTCGGCGACATCATGTTCGGTCTCGAGTCGAAGATTGTGCGCTCGCAGATTCTCGACGGCGAGCCGCGCATTGATGGCCGCGACACGCGTACCGTACGCCCGATCTCGATCCGTTCCAGCGTGCTGCCGCGTACCCATGGCTCGGCACTGTTCACCCGTGGCGAGACGCAGGCGCTGGTCGTTGCTACCCTCGGTACCGCACGTGACGAGCAAAAAATCGACGCGCTGACTGGCGAGTACAGCGATCGCTTCATGCTTCATTACAACATGCCTCCGTTCGCGACCGGCGAAACCGGCCGTGTCGGTTCGCCGAAGCGCCGCGAGATCGGCCACGGCCGCCTCGCCAAGCGCGCGCTGATCGCCGCGCTGCCGGCTGCCGACGAGTTCAGCTACTCGGTGCGTCTCGTTTCGGAGATCACCGAATCGAACGGTTCGTCGTCGATGGCATCGGTGTGCGGCGGCAGTCTCGCGCTGATGGATGCCGGTGTGCCGATGAAGGCACATGTCGCGGGTATCGCGATGGGTCTGATCAAAGAAGGCAATAAATTTGCCGTGCTCTCCGATATTCTGGGCGACGAAGATCACCTCGGTGACATGGACTTCAAAGTGGCCGGCACCGCCAACGGCATCACCGCGCTGCAGATGGACATCAAGATCCAGGGCATCACCAAGGAAATCATGCAAGTGGCACTCGCTCAGGCGAAGGAAGGTCGTCAGCATATCCTCGGCAAGATGCAGGAAGCCATGCCGACCGGCCGCACCGAGCTGTCGAATTTCGCGCCGCGCCTGATCACCATCCGCATCAACCCGGAAAAGATCCGCGACGTGATTGGCAAGGGCGGCGCCGTGATCCGCGCGCTGACCGAAGAAACCGGTACGCAGATCGACATCACCGACGAAGGCATCGTGACGATTGCGTCGGTCGATGCCGCCGCCGGACAGGAAGCAAAGCGTCGTATCGAAGAACTGACCGCATCGGTCGAAGTGGGCAAGATCTACGAAGGCACCGTGCTGAAGCTGCTGGATTTCGGCGCGATTGTTCAGGTCATGCCGGGCAAGGATGGTCTGTTGCATATCAGCCAGATTGCCAATGAGCGCGTCAACGCAGTGGCTGACTATCTGAAGGAAGGTCAGCAAGTGCGTGTGAAGGTTCTCGAGACCGATGATCGTGGTCGTTTGAAGCTGTCGATGAAGGCTGTGGCCGCTGAAGACGCGGGCGAAGCTGCGCAACAGCAGTGAGTAGGCGTCTGATGTAAACCATCAGCCAGGGCCGCCCAAGGAATTGGGCGGCCTTTTGCATTTTCATAACAATCCGTGCCTTTGACAACAGGACGATAGCCAACCGGACGGTGGTGCTGGCGATGTGTCGTCAAAGTCATCAGGGAGACTATCTTGCGCGCTATTGAAATCGTTCAGCCGGGTGGACCTGAGGTATTGCAGGTCTGCGAGCGGCCTGTGCCGGTCCTGAAAGCCGGCGAAGTGCTGATCCGTGTGCTGGCGTCCGGCGTAAACCGCCCGGATGTTCTGCAAAGGACGGGTAATTACCCGGTGCCGCCCGGGGCTTCGGACATTCCCGGTCTGGAAGTGGCGGGCGAAATCGTGGATGGCGATCTTGCCGGCAGCGGTTTCGCGAAAGGCGACCTGGTATGTGCGCTGGTGCAGGGCGGCGGTTATGCAGAGTACTGCGCCGCGCCCCTCGCGCAGTGCCTTCCCGTGCCGCAGGGCTGGAGTGCAATCGAAGCGGCCTCACTGCCTGAAACTTTTTTCACCGTGTACAGCAACGTGTTCGAGCGTGCGCGACTGGCGCCAGGTGAAAGCCTGCTGGTGCAGGGCGGCACTTCCGGCATCGGCGTGACAGCGATCCAGATGGCGACGGCATTGGGTCACCGCGTTTTTGCAACCGCGGGCACGGACGACAAGTGTCGCGCCTGCGAGAGCCTGGGGGCGGAGCGCGGTATCAATTACCGCAGCGAGGATTTCGTCGACGTGGTCAAGTCGCTGACCGAGGGCCAGGGCGTCAATGTGGTTATCGATATGGTGGCTGGCGCATACGTCAACCGTGAGATACAGTGCCTGGCCGATGACGGCCGGCTGGTCATTATCGCCTTGTTGGGTGGTGCGAAAGGCGAGGTGAATTTTGGTGAAATCATGCGCCGTCGCCTGACAGTAACGGGCTCGACGCTGCGCCCGCGCCCGGTCGCGTTCAAGCAGGATATTGCGAACAAGCTGCGTGAGCGCATCTGGCCCTTGCTGGAGTCGCGCCGGATCCAGCCGGTGATTCATCAGGTGTTCCCGCTGGTGGACGCCGCCGATGCGCATGCACTGATGGAGACTAGTACCCATGTTGGCAAGATAGTGCTGGAAGTTGCCTGAATCCTGTCGGGAACAGCAAGTTTGACCCGCTTTCTTGCCGCAGGCTAAAATCACGGGTTTTGTAAATGAGTGTACCGATGCGTATCCCACTGATCGCGGGCAACTGGAAAATGAACGGCAGCCTGGCTTCGAACGCCGTGCTGCTGGACGGCATTCGTGCCGGCGCGGCGGGATTGTCGGCCGAAATGGCAGTTTGCGTTCCTGCGCCGTATCTGGCGCAGGCGCAGGCGGCATTGGACGGCTCCGGCGTGAACTGGGGCGCTCAGGATGCGTCAGTGCATGACAGCGGCGCATATACCGGCGAAGTGTCGATCGCGATGCTGCGAGATTTTGGCTGCCGTTACGTGATCGTTGGTCACTCGGAGCGCCGCAGCTACCACGGCGAAACCGATGAACTGGTCGCGCAAAAAGTGGTCCGTGCGATTGCGGGCGGTCTGGTTCCTATCGTCTGCGTCGGCGAGACACTGCAGGAGCGTGAGCAGGGCATGACTGACGCGGTTGTCACGAGGCAGTTAAAGCCGGTGCTGGCGGCCGCAGGTGGAGGCCTGGCAAAAATCGTTGTGGCGTACGAGCCGGTATGGGCGATTGGTACCGGCAAGACCGCGACTCCGGAGATGGCGCAGCAGGTGCATGAACTGATTCGCTCGACACTTGCCCAAGCCGATTCGACTGCGGCGGCAACGGTGCGCATCCTTTACGGCGGCAGCATGAAGCCCGACAACGCCGGCGAACTGCTGGCCAAGCCCGATATCGATGGCGGCCTGATCGGCGGCGCGTCACTGAAGGCGGTGGATTTCCTTGCGATCGCCAGATCGGCCTGATCGCCTTTAACAGCCAACCTCAACATTGGAAAAAGTACTCAATGAATTCTCTGCTTGCAATCGTCATCGTGATCCAGGTGGTCACAGCGCTGGTCATCATCGGTCTCGTGCTGCTACAGCATGGCAAGGGCGCCGACATGGGGGCAGCTTTCGGCTCTGGCGCATCTGGCAGCCTGTTTGGCGCCAGCGGCTCGGCCAATTTCCTGTCGCGGTCCACGGCCATCGCAGCTGGTGTGTTTTTCGTTGCAACGCTGGCGCTGAGTTTCCTGGGTAGTCGCACGCAGTCGGGTGGTGCGGGTGTGATGGATCAAGTGCCGGCCAAAACGCAGGTGGCACCTGCAAAGCCGTCGGCGGCTCCAGCGCAGGAATCGGGTAAGGCGCCGGGGCAGGCCAGCGAAATTCCGAAGTAATCTGAATATTTTGATGCGCTCGCAGCAAGAAGTGCATTGAAGGCAAGACGCAAAGCAGGTTAAAATAGCGCGCTTCAGCCGACGTGGTGAAATTGGTAGACACGCTATCTTGAGGGGGTAGTGGCGCAAGCTGTGCGAGTTCGAGTCTCGCCGTCGGCACCAGTAAATAATGTGTGTGCGCCTGTATGGCGCGCTGCAAAAACAAGCTGTAAAACAGTACGAAGAACCTGTCTGAAAGCCTCGGCAATAAGCCGGTAAGCCATCTCGCCTCGGTATGGTCTCTCCGCCAAGAAGTATGTAGCGGTTTTCAGGCAAGTTCTAGGCAGGCTGGCGCGGGGGTGCCCTGTGCGGGCCTTTTGACAAAAGGGCAGAAGTTGTTCTTTTGGTTCTGGTCCGATCCGTCGGTGCGAGGTTCGGGCGTTTAGTACTGAGATCATCGTGGACCTCCAAAACTACCTTCCGGTACTGCTGTTCATCGGCGTGGGTATCGGTGTGGGTGTCGCGCCCCAAGTGCTGGGTCGTCTCCTTGCTCCGCATCGGCCGGACGCAGCAAAAACTTCCGCTTACGAGTGTGGCTTCGAAGCTTTCGAAGACGCCCGCATGAAATTCGATGTGCGGTACTACCTCGTTGCCATCCTCTTCATTCTTTTTGACCTCGAAGTAGCGTTCCTTGTGCCCTGGGCAGTATCGATGTCCGACATCGGCTTGCTCGGCTTCTGGGCGATGATGATCTTCCTCGGCGTGCTGGTGGTTGGTCTGATCTTCGAGTGGAAAAAAGGCGCTCTGGACTGGGAATAACCGATGGCTATCGAAGGCATCCTGAACGAAGGCTTCGTTACGACGACAGCCGACAAGCTGATCAACTGGACGCGTACCGGCTCGATGTGGCCGATGACTTTCGGCCTCGCCTGCTGCGCGGTCGAAATGATGCACGCGGGTGCATCGCGCTATGACCTCGATCGCTTTGGCGTCGTGTTCCGGCCGTCGCCGCGCCAGTCCGACGTGATGATCGTTGCCGGCACGCTGTGCAACAAGATGGCACCGGCACTGCGCAAGGTGTACGACCAGATGGCTGAGCCACGCTGGGTGATCTCGATGGGTTCCTGTGCCAACGGCGGTGGTTACTACCACTACTCGTATTCCGTCGTGCGCGGCTGCGATCGCATCGTGCCGGTTGATATCTACGTACCGGGCTGTCCGCCGACTGCTGAAGCGCTGCTGTACGGAATCATGCAGCTACAGAACAAGATCAGGCGCACTAACACGATCGCACGCTAATTCCTCTGACGCCCGACATGACCACCAAACTCGAAACTCTGGCGAGCGCCTTGCAACAAGCGTTGGGCGACAAAATCAAGACCCTGACCCACGCACTCGGCGAGATCACGATCGTCGTCGGTGCCAACGACTACCTGTCGGCGATGCAGCAGCTGCGCGACTATCCGGCGACACGCTTCGAGCAGCTGATCGATCTGTGTGGCGTCGATTATTCGCAGTATGGCGATGGCAGCTGGGAAGGGGCCCGCTATGCCGTCGTCTCGCAGCTGATGTCGGTCACGTACAACTGGCGTGTGCGCGTGCGCACTTTCGCGTCGGACGACACCCATCCCATCGTGGCGTCCTTGTGCAGCGTCTGGCCGTCTGCAAACTGGTATGAGCGCGAGGCCTTTGATTTGTTTGGCATCCTGTTCGATGGTCATGACGATCTGCGCCGCATCCTGACCGACTATGGCTTCATCGGTCATCCGTTCCGTAAGGACTTCCCGGTCAGCGGCTATGTTGAAATGCGCTACGACCCTGAACAGAAGCGTGTGATCTACCAGCCAGTGACGATCGAGCCGCGCGAGAACGTACCGCGCGTGATCCGCGAAGAGAATTACGGAGTCCGGTAAGACCATGGCTGAAATCAAGAACTACACGCTCAACTTCGGTCCGCAGCATCCGGCGGCGCACGGCGTGCTGCGCCTCGTGCTTGAGCTCGACGGCGAAGTCATCCAGCGCGCCGATCCGCATATCGGTTTGCTGCACCGGGCGACCGAGAAGCTGGCGGAGACCCGCACCTTCCTGCAGTCGGTGCCGTACATGGATCGTCTCGACTATGTGTCGATGATGTGCAACGAGCACGCTTACGTGATGGCGATCGAGAAGCTGCTCGGCGTCGAAGTGCCGCTGCGTGCGCAATACATCCGCGTGATGTTCGATGAGATCACGCGTCTGCTGAATCACTTGCTGTGGCTAGGCGCACATGCGCTCGACGTTGGTGCGATGGGCGTATTCCTGTACGCGTTCCGCGAGCGTGAAGACCTGATGGACTGCTACGAGGCGGTGTCGGGTGCTCGACTGCATGCCGCCTACTATCGTCCGGGTGGCGTCTACCGTGATCTGCCGGACAACATGCCGCAGCACAAGGCCTCGCTGATGCGCAACGACAAAGCCATCGCGAAGCTGAACGAGAACCGTCAGGGCTCGCTGCTCGACTTCATCGAGGACTTCACCAATCGATTCCCGACGTATGTTGACGAGTACGAAACCCTGCTGACAGATAACCGCATCTGGAAGCAGCGACTCGTCGGCGTTGGCGTCGTCTCGCCTGAGCAGGCACTGGCTATGGGCTTCACCGGCCCGATGCTGCGCGGCTCCGGCATTGAATTCGACCTGCGCAAGAAGCAGCCCTACGAGGTGTATGACCTGCTCGATTTCGACATTCCGGTCGGCATCAATGGTGACTGTTACGACCGCTACCTGGTACGTGTCGAAGAAATGCGCCAGTCAAATCGCATCATCCGGCAATGCGTCGAGTGGCTGCGCAATCACCCTGGTCCGGTGATGACGGACAACCACAAGGTTGCGCCGCCATCGCGTATGGACATGAAGTCCAATATGGAAGAGCTGATCCACCATTTCAAGCTTTTCACCGAGGGTTTCCACGTGCCGGCCGGCGAGACCTATGCATCGATCGAACATCCGAAGGGTGAATTCGGCATCTATCTGGTGTCCGACGGCGCAAACAAGCCTTACCGTCTGAAGATCCGTGCGCCCGGCTTTGCGCACTTGCAGGGTCTGGACTTCATGGCGCGTGGCCACATGATCGCCGACGCGGTCACCATCATCGGCACGCAGGACATTGTGTTCGGCGAAATCGATCGCTGATCCCGGAACAACAACGAGTACGACAGAAGGCAGGACATGCTGTTATCACAGGAAGCGTACAGGAAGATCGATCGCGAACTCGCGAAATTCCCGGCCGACCAGAAACAGTCGGCGGTGATGGCCGCGCTCGCGATCGCACAGGTCGAGAAGGGCTGGCTGTCGCCCGAGGTCATGCAGGACGTCGCCGACTATCTCGGCATGCCATCCATCGCCGTGCAGGAAGTCGCGACCTTCTACACGATGTACAACCTGAAGCCAGTTGGCAAGTACAAGCTGACGATCTGCACCAACCTGCCGTGCCAGCTGACCAATGGCGACCGCGCCGCCGCTTATTTGAAGGAGAAGCTCGGCATCGATTTCAACGAGACCACGGCGGATGGCCTGTTCACGCTGAAAGAAGGCGAGTGCATGGGCGCCTGTGGCGACTCGCCGGTGATGCTGGTGAATAACCATCGGATGTGCAGCTTCATGTCGAACGAAAAGATCGACGCGTTGCTCGAGGAACTGAAGAAATGACCTGCCTGCACGATCGTCACATCAAGCCGTTGCTCCTCGCGGGCCTGGACGGCGACAACTGGCATCTGGCCGATTACGTCAAACGTGGTGGCTACTCGGCGTTGCGCCGCATCCTGACCGAAGGCATAACCCCGGAGCAGGTGATCGCTGAGCTCAAGGGCTCCGCACTGCGCGGCCGCGGCGGTGCGGGTTTCCCGACCGGTCTGAAATGGAGCTTCATGCCGCGCAGCTTCCCTGGTCAGAAGTACCTGGTCTGCAATTCGGACGAGGGCGAGCCCGGCACATTCAAGGATCGCGATCTGCTGCGCTACAACCCCCACTCGGTGATCGAGGGCATGGCCATCGGCGCGTATGCGATGGGCATCACCCAAGGCTACAACTACATTCACGGCGAAATCTGGGACGTCTACCAGCGCTTCGAAGAGGCGCTGGACGAGGCGCGCACTGCGGGCTTGCTGGGCGACCAGATCCTTGGTTCGAACTTTTCGTTCCAGCTGCACGCTTTCCACGGCTATGGTGCGTACATCTGCGGCGAGGAAACCGCGCTGCTTGAATCGATCGAAGGCAAGAAGGGCCAGCCGCGCTTCAAGCCGCCTTTCCCCGCAAGCTTCGGCCTGTACGGCAAGCCGACCACGATCAACAACACGGAAACTTTCGCGTCGGTGCCGTTCATCATGAATCTGGGCGCCGAGGCGTATCACGCAATCGGCAAGCCCAACAACGGCGGCACCAAGATCTTCTCGGTATCCGGCGATGTCGCGCGCCCGGGCAACTATGAAGTGCCGCTCGGTACCCCGTTCGCTACGCTGCTCGAGCTCGCTGGCGGCATGCGCGATGGCCGCAAGATCAAGGGAGTCATTCCCGGCGGATCGTCGATGCCGGTCATCAAGGGCGACCTGATGATGCAGACCGACATGGACTATGACTCGATCGCGAAGGCCGGTTCGATGCTGGGCTCCGGCGCGGTGATCGTGATGAACGAAGACCGCTGCATGGTCAAGTCGCTGCTGCGTCTGTCCTATTTCTATTATGAAGAATCCTGCGGTCAGTGCACGCCGTGCCGTGAAGGCACCGGCTGGTTGTACCGGATGGTCCACCGGATCGAACACGGCGAAGGCCGTCCCGACGACCTCGACACGCTGCTGTCGGTCTGCGACGGCATCCAGGGCCGCACGATCTGTGCGCTTGGCGATGCCGCCGCGATGCCGGTACGCGCGATGATCAAGAACTTCACTGACGAATTTGCGTACCACATCGAACACAAGCGGTGCCTGGTGCCTGCATACATCTGACCGGAACAGTCATGGTTGAGATTGAGATAGACGGCAAAAAAGTCGA
>JACCDS011237856.1_pt1 | contig 84854 bp, 105 predicted proteins | sample 7446441 | NCBI WGS metagenome assembly JACCDS01 (sample SAMN15323445, study PRJNA562643) | freshwater metagenome | isolation source: river surface water | place: USA:Blue River Watershed | collected 2017-08-17
GAACTAAATGACGCTTTGGGAACCCCAAGTTTGCTCATAAAAATGTTAAATTTTTTAAGGGATTTGGATAATAACTATACTAATACATGTGATTTTGTTCTGGAAGAAGATGAGACACATATGTTGGCAGAATCTATTGAGTTCTATTGCCGCTTTATTTGTGCGCAATTGGACATTAATATATTCCCAAAAAATGTGGCTTCAAAAATGTTCTTATGTAATGAAGAAGGGGATGTTGAAGACATATTGAGAAATATACGTAAAATAGTATGGAATACAAACCAAGGATTTGGTGTTGGTTATAACTATGTTTCTGACTTGGCTTATGAAATGTACTCAGTTATTAGACACCATATGCGCGAAAACCCGGGCGTTAAATGGTCTGTTGATGATTATATGCCTTTGTCTGTAACAAAAATACCATTCATTGAAGTGGAAAAAATAAAGTAAAAAAGTGAGTGAACATTTTTTTAGGGCTGAGGTGAAATAAACCCAGCCCTTTTTTCTAAAAAATTTTCTATGTTAGAAAAAATTAAATATGGTGATTTGGTTAAGATGCCAACAAAAAAACCAATATATTACCAAGAAAATATTTGGTTTTTTGCTAAAAACCCAGAACTTGTAGATATTGTTTTTGTTATTCTCCCTGACCCGGAATATGGTGATAGTTATGATGAACCAATTTCAAGGGGAACTGTTATGCTAAGAGTATGAAATAATATAGATTATTATTTCTTTGTTAAATATTAAATTTAACTGGGTTCACTCCTAAACCCTCTATCCCATCGGCGAAAGCTCTTGGGAATTCTTTTTTCAAAATGTTATAAGAACCATTCAAATCTGAATTTATCAAATTTCCATTTTTGGTTCTAAATAAACCCCTTTTTATTCTTTTGCCCAAATATGTTTCATGTTTTTTTATTTCCTCACCATCGAAAAAGCTACATTTGCTTGTGTAACTTTCTTCTCTGGTAATAACTTCTATCCCCAATAATTCACATTTATACTTAATCATATTTACGAAATCATTAAATGGGATTTGGACAAAATTTTGGTTATTTACTTTACCGATATTAATGTCTTGTTTCCAATTGATGTTTTTACCTATTACCACTTTGGTAATATCGTTTGAAACTAAATGATTCACTAATAATCTGGATGCTTTATGTAAATAATCCCTAACTTTAAAACCTCTTTTGTTTGTTAATTTTGTTATTTTTTTTGATTTCTTCTTTTTTTGTTTTTTCTCTAATTCACTTTGTAACCTACCTTTTTCTTTATTATAATATTGATTTATTGATTTTAATGGTTTGCCATTAATTATAAAAGGAACAAAACCTTTGCAATTGCTACTTACTGTGGCTAAATTCCCGATACCCAAATCAACTCCGGCATATCTGTTATTGTCTTTTTTAATGGTGACGCTTTCCGTTTTTAATATAACTTCTATTACATAATAATCATTTTTGTTTACAATCCTTACTTCTTTTATTTTATCGAAATCTTTTACTTTGGTTACAATTTTAATGTTTGATTTTGATAAAGCGATTCTTCCCGTTGCCTTAAATTCTTTCAAAGATAATGCTTGTTTAGGGAATTTAACCATAAACCTACCTTTTATTTTATCGAGATATTTTGGAATTCTGACCTTTTTATCTTCTTTTATTTTCTTCAATGCACCAAAAAAAGATTTAAAGTTTTGGTCTATTAATTTTAATGTTTGACAAGAAACTTTTGTGGGTAGATAATTATATGATTCATGATTTTTAATTTCATGATAAAGTGCGTTATAATTTAAATATTTTTTTGTTTCAAAGAAATGTTGCTTAACTAAAAACAGACCATAGTTATATATATTTTTTGATTGAAAGGATAATATATCACATTCATCAAAATATTCATGATTCTTTCTTATGATATGTCTTTCTGAAAGGTACATTAGTTTTCCAAAAATTTTATGATATCTTCTTTATTTTTTTTTCTCCTCATACCATACAATCTTGCTGAAAATGAATACACGATTGAAATTAAATCTTTCATTAAGTCTTGTTTGTCGTCATCAGTTTGGTTTATAACCACAACCTGTTTGTTTAGTTTGTTTAGCAAAGTGTTAATGTAATTAAATCCAAATCTTGTTAACCTATCTTTATTCTCTATCAACAAAACATCCCACCCATCGCCCAATAAAACTTTATTTAAAATACTCCTATTATCGTTCATCCCGGACGCTATTTCTCTATATGAACCGACAATATTATAATTTTTTAATGCAGCAAATTCTTCAAGTCTTTTTTGTTGTTCCACCAAAGAATTTTTTCTATCGTTTGAAGATACCCTTGCATATATTACACATTTGTTTCCTACCTCTTTGTTGTTTAATGGGACATATATATGTCCAGTCTCATCCATATATGCACCGGATATCAACCCCTTACTATATCTAATCCAAGCGGTTCTATATTTTATTGATTTTATTCTTGCATATTCAGATAGTTTTATGTATCTTTGTTGCATAAATTTTGTTTATATATAAATATAACGAAAAACAACAAAAGTCAATATAAAACAATAAAAAATTGAAATTATTTATAAGACCTATTATGGAAGAAGAGGTGAATGAGTTTTCAAGTAAAAAAATATTTCATATAGACGAAGTTAAAAAATGGTTTAAAGCGTGATTTTTTTTAATTAAAACAATGACAAAATGAAAGAAAAAAAAGTAAAAACAATTACCAATCCTTGCGTTGTCTGTGGGAAAACTGTTAAATGGGGTAACAATGGATGCCCATTGGTTAAAAAAGCAGATATAAGCGTTATATTAGGAAACAATGAAGGTTTTATCCATTACGACTGTATGGAAAAATATAAACCGAAAAAAACTTCTTAAAATTTTGCACATTCAGAAAAGTAGTTTATCTTTGTGGTGTAAATATTGCAGTAACAATTAAAAAATTTAAAGATGAGCTTTAATAGACCTTATCCTGACCCGGAGCCAAAGCCTAACAGGAATAACCCAGACTACGACGAAAAGCCAAACAACAAACAACCCGCAAACTACACTGGGGGTAAAAGGGCTTCTGAAGACCACTTCGGAATGAGGGTTCTAACCAGCCAAACGACCGCAATGGTTTTTACGCTTGTTGCCATCCTTTTCCAAGCCTGCATGTTTGGTTTGCTTGCAAAAAGAGTATCTGCCACCGTAGGCATTCACATTCACTTATCTTTTGACGTGTTGATGGGTATTGTTTTTGAAACCAGTGGTATAATGATTGCTGCTAATTTCAATAATAAAAAAATCAAAGTGGGCAATGCAATGTGGGTATCCGCGAGAGGAATGTGGTTGTTTGTATTCTTCTTCGTTCAAGTATTAACCGATTTCTCCCTCTTTGGAATCATGGAATTATTTGGACTTGACAGTGGCGTCGTGGGCAAGATAATCGTATGCGTTTCTTTACCTATAGGTATTTTAGGCTACGGTAACTTGTTCATCGGTGAGAACAGGAACAACTAACTATTTGGTTTTTATAACCCCCCATCTGACTGGTTCGGGTGGGGGGTTATTTTTTTTAAAAAATAAATAAAATGGAAATAACAATTATTTTGGCAACAGATTTAAATGGAGGTATTGGTTTTAAAAATAAAATACCTTGGTCTTTGAAGGATGATTTAAAATTATTTAAAGAGACCACAATGGGACACCATATTGTTATGGGTAGAAAGACTTATGAATCTTTGGGTAGACCGCTTCCCGGTAGGACAAACTTAGTATTAAGTAGAGGAGGTGAAATAAATAATGTAAAATGCTTTGATAATCCAGAAAAAGTTATTAACTTTGCTCAAGCAAACAATGAAAAAGAACTGTTCATTATAGGGGGCGCTCAGATATATTCTTTGTTTTACCCATATTGCAATAAAATTTATTTGACTTTGGTTGAAACAAAAATAGAAGCTGATACGTTCTATAATATAGAAATGAATGATTGGAACGAAATAGAACGTGTACGGTTTGAAAAAAACGAAAGAAACGAATATCCTTTTTATTTTGTCACTCTAAAAAGAAAAAACTATGATGACTTTAACCAAATTCAAGTTTGAAACTGAAAAAGACTTTATTAATTGGCTTTTTAAAACCAGAAAGGGCGGTGTTGCTTTTCGGGACACTTTAGCAAAGGAGTTCGGAGTAAACTTCCAAACCAAATATGAAGCTGGAATTTCTAAAGAAGATACTGGCGAATATGCGGGTGTCGAATATTGGTTCAAAACGCAAAGCAAGATGAGCCATTTCCCAAAGTCTTTTCCGGCTGTGCTGGGTTTTGACTTCTTTGTTGACAAGTATGGAGAGGTTGTATCTTTCATTTGCTGGTTTTATGAATCAGATTTAAAAAAATAATAATTTATGAGCAAACACAACGTATTGATTGGGGCATCCCAAAATATGGGGCTGGTTGAGGATAATTCTGTGGAATTAATCGTAACATCCCCCCCATACCCAATGATTGAAATGTGGGATGAGATATTTGCAAAACAAAATAACGGAATCGGGGAAGCCATCAAAAATGATGGCTTTCTCGCATTTGAGTTAATGCATCTTGAATTGGATAAGGTCTGGAATGAAGTGGGAAGGGTTTTGGTTCCGGGAGGTTTTGCTTGCATAAACATAGGTGATGCAACAAGGACAATAAATAAAAAATTTTCACTTTACCCAAACCATTCAAGGATTATATCTCATTTTTTAGGTATGGGTTTTTCAAACCTACCCAACATTATATGGAAAAAACAAACGAACGCACCTAATAAATTTATGGGTTCTGGTATGTTACCCGCCGGTGCTTATGTAACATTGGAACATGAATGGGTTTTAATATTTAGGAAGGCTGGTAAAAGGGAATTTATTAGCGATTCAGATAAATTAAAAAGAAGGGAAAGCGCTTACTTTTGGGAGGAAAGAAACGCTTGGTTTTCTGACATATGGGATTTGAAAGGCGTGAAACAAAAAATGGATAACCCTGATAGTAGGGATAGAAGTGCTGCCTACCCTTTTGAATTACCTTACAGGCTTATCAATATGTATTCATTGATTGGGGATACTGTATTAGACCCATTTTTAGGTTTGGGTACAACAACACTGGCTGCTATTGCATCCAACAGAAACAGCATTGGTTATGATATAGATTCCTTTATCTGTAACTTTGCTGTTGAAAATATATTATCAAAACCTGTTGATTTTTACAATTCATTTGTCGATAAAAGAATAAAAAATCACATTAATTTTGTAGAGAATAGAAATTCAGACCCAAATAAAAATGAAATGAAATATAAACATTCTAAATTTGAATTTCCTGTTATGACTGCACAGGAGAAAGATATAATCTTCCCAAATGTTTTAAAAGTTGAGATGGATAAAGACAGTATTATTCGAGTAGAATACGGGAAATAAAACATTAACCTTTTTATAATTTTAAAAGGTTATATTTGTAAAATTTAAAATAGATGTTGAATGTACTTACACCAAACGGAAAAAAATATGAAGATGATACAAGAAAAGTTCTATATGACATTTCAAAAAAATTGGGAATAGATTTTTGTTTCTTCCCACTTGAAAGTCCTTCTTTTGTGGATGGTTTTATTTTAAAACAGGACATGTTGTTATCAGTGTTTGAAGCTAAATTTAGAAACGCTTCTTTCTCGGATGGCAGCATGGTTTTTCAAGGAAAAAAATATTCAGACTATTTGATTACTGCCACAAAAATAGATGATGGTATAAGGATAGCCAAAAAAAATAAACTTAACTACCATATATTTGTTATTTTAGCAGATTCACAACATTTACTTTCTTTTAAAATATACGATTTTTTGAAAAATGAAACCATAAAGCATAAACGAACAAAAACTAAAACCCAGTTCGGAGCAAATGGAGGTATTGCGAATAGAGTAAACGCTTTTATAGATATAAAATTGGCTAAAGTGATAAAATATTAAAAACATGCAAGCAAAACTAACGGTAGAAACATATGAAATAGAATCAGATGGGAAAAAATATTTTGCTCATATAGATTATCAAAAACAGAAAGTTAAGATAACAAACAATAATAATACTTTAAATACTTTCATATGCGATTTAGGTGTTAGCGAAGCCAAAAAGGAATTAGAAACATTATTTAACATTTATTCATTTTGTGAAGACATTTTAAAAAATTCAAATTATGGAACGTAAATTAGCGACAATTAGAAAAATTTCTAAGATTGAACCAATTAAAGGAGCCGACGCCATTGAATTGGCTACGGTTGATGGTTGGAAGGTAGTAGTGGCCAAAAACGTAGGTCATAAAGTTGGGGATTCAATCATCTACTGTGAAATAGATTCTTTCTTACCTATTAAGGATGAGTTTGAATTTTTAAGGAAAAGTTCTTACAAAAAGATGGGGGATAAAGAGGGTTTTAGGTTGAGGACAATTAAAATGCTTGGGCAAATATCCCAAGGTCTTATCCTCCCTATCCAAATTATTGGTGAAGAAAATTCTAACATGGAAATCGGAACGGATGTTTCTGAAATGCTGGGTATTGTAAAATATGAAGCACCCATTCCTGCATCATTGTCCGGTGAAATGAAAGGTGGTTTCCCTTCCTTCCTTTTTAAAACAGATGAGGAAAGGATTCAGAACCTCACAAATTTTTATGAAAAGTATAAGGAGAAAACTTTCTATGTTACTGAGAAACTGGATGGTAGTTCTGCAACTTTTTATTTTAAAGACGGTGTTTTCGGTGTTTGTTCAAGAAACTATGAACTTTCAGAACCCGAAGAAGGCGGTAAAACAAATTCATTCTGGAAAGTTGCTGCTGAAATTGACCTCAAAAATTTGATGGCCGGACTGGGTAAAAACATATGCTTGCAGGGAGAACTCGTGGGAGAAGGTATCCAAGATAATATTTATAAACTAAAAGGTCAACATGTTTTTTTCTACAATGTTTTTGATATCGATAAACAAGAATATTACGATTTTGAAAATTTTGTGAAAACCATTGAAAACCTTGGATTGAAAACCGTGCCAATTTTATATGAATCGTACAAGCTGCCGGATTCAATAGGTGAACTGCTGATTCAGTCTGACGGTGTTTCCGCAATAAATAATTCAATGGCTAAAAGGGAAGGTATTGTGGTTCGTTCACTGGACAGGAAGATATCATTCAAAGTAATAAGCAATAATTTTTTACTTGAACAAAAAGAAAAACAAGATGAAAAAAAAGCGAAAAGTGTTGAAAACAGTTCCTGTTAAAAAGATTAAGTTCGAAGATTTAAAAAAATTACACCCAAATATTTGGGGTAAAAAATTTGATGAACTTGAAAATAATGAAAAAGCAGATTTTCTTTCTGCTGCCAACATATCATATTTGTCCGAGGATAAAGATTGGGGGAATTATGATGAAGTGGTGGAAATATTTAAAGAACAGGTTTTGAAGTTTACGTAATTAGTGATTTGGTTTTTTTGTGGGGGGTTTTTAACCCCCCATTTTTTTTTAATCCTCCTGCCTGAGTTGTATTAGGATATTTTTACCATTTGCATAAGCCCGCAATAAAGGAGGTTGATTGTCTTGTTCTGCATCAGACATTTGTAGACCATAATCAGAAATGGTATCTTTAAAATAACTTTTACCCGAAACAAAAGTTGGGAAAAACTTCTCCTCAATTAAGGTTCTATTTTCACCTTCTTTCATTCGTTTCCAAATTGAAAATTTAAACTTTCTTTCCATAATTTTTTTTAGTATATTTATTTAAAAAATTTTTATGCCGAATGTTTTTTGGGGTACCAGAGGCGCTGGAATATTACCCATTTGCGAACCAACAAAAAGGGCTTTATTAGCCCTTAGAAGCCCTTACGTCATGGAACCCAATACTTGGGGTGTATGGGGAGGAAAAATTGATGACGACGATTTAGAGCCATCAGAAGCGGCTTTACGCGAATTATCAGAAGAAACAGAATTTTACGGTAACGTATCATTGTATAAAGCGTTTGTTTTTGAAAGTAATAAGGCAGATTTTACTTATTACAATTTTATTGGTGTATTGGACAAAGAGTTTGAACCAAAATTAAACTGGGAAACAAGCGATTTTTTATGGCTGGATTTTGATGGCCTTATGAAGTTAAAACCAAAACATTTTGGGCTTTCTGCTTTGTTAAAAGACCCCTCTTCAATTACAACCATAAAAAAATTCATGCTTTAAAAATTATATTCCAAGTTCCAATTTCGATTTTATTTTCTTTATCCCTTCGGTATTGATTATTTCAAAATCGTCTATTGTATAATCGTAGAAATGCTTTTTTTGTTTCAGCACAATCTTTGGTTTTATGTCCAGTGGTTTTTTATTCAATATCTCAAGGGCTGCGTGGATATGCCTGTCATAGATATGTAGGTTCTGGACTAAGTGGCAGAATTTACCCACCTCATATCCGCAATGCCCGGCAACCATCATCATAAGGGCAACGTATTGTATTTTGTTTATGTAACCAGCCACAATATAATCGTTACTCCTTTGTATCAATGTCATATCTAAGAAAAGTTTACCGTCATCATCCTTCCTAACTGACCATATTGTTTCATAGGCACAAGGAAATAGACCTTTTGTTTCTGTTAGGTCTTGTTCTTGATACATATTCATAATATGCCTTCTTGAGAAAGGCTCTTTAATAAGAGATACGAGGAGTTTATCCATTAAACCCCATTTCTTTACGGTTGCCCCATATCTTTGACCTATTGTATCATCACCTATGTTCCAAGAATCCCACCAATGAATACCCATTTCCCAAGCTGTTTGCAAAGATGAGGTTTGTTTTTGATATATCCAAAGAATTTCTCTTATTCCTATCGTTATTGCAGTATCCCTCAATGTGGTTATTGGAAATTCACCTTTGCTTATGTCGTACTCCTCAAATACTTGGGTAATAAATTTTGAGTTTGCATCAGTGCCATCCCTATATTTAGCTCTTGGGTTTATATCCCAATGACCCTTGTTAACAATGTTGTTTAAGTTCTTGATGAAATATTTGTCGGCTTTATTTATGTTATCTCTTTCATCTTGTTTGTCTTTTATCTCCGATAGATATTTTATCAGTGTGGTTAAAGAAATACCTATTGGTTTTTCTTGCGGGATAACACCTTCTTTTTTAACCAAAAATTTGGGGTCTATCATTATAGTGCCATCCAAACTTTTAAGATAGAATAAAAAAGAATTAATATTATCAAATCTCATGTCTGGGTTGTACGCAGTACCGTTTCCATTATTTTCTATTTCGTTCATTAACCTTGGTATTTTTTAATTTCAATTATCCCCCGTTCAATAAATTCTTTATCTGACAAATTGGGGTATTTGTCTTTTATTTTATCATGTAATTGAACCTCCAAAAAATCCCATTTATCTGGTTTTTTTTTGGCGAAAATTACTTTGGCTGTTAAGCCTTCATCATCTTTAAAAGAAAGCCCAACCTTATCGTCATTCAACTTTCTCACAAATTTACTAAATCTTTCAAACATGTCAAATCTTTTTAAACAAATATATTGAAAAACTAAAATATATTGTTATTATATATAAAATTTCCTAATTAAAATGAAAAAATATGTAATAATATCAATTATTTTAATATTTTCTTGTTCTCCAGATAAAAATTACATAAGGGGCAGTATAAATCAAGAGAAAGAAGTATTAATTATTTCCAAAAATGATAAATTATCTGATGAAGAAAAAGATGAATTGCTTTCAGATTTGGAGATAATGAAAGATACAAGCGTTTCAGAAGAAAATAGAAAGAAGCAGTGGCTTAGACCTTTAAATGTTAAATGGGAAAAGAATCCCGGTATGTTGATAAAAGGTTTGACCCGGGAACAATTGATACATACAATGCTAAGGGCTGGTTTTAAAAAATTAGATAGATGGGATGCACCTATGTTGAGAAGGGTTTGGTTGGCTTATAACTATGACCAATTTTTCTGGGATATGCACGAAAAAACAGGGTTTCCCATTTCTATTATTTATTCATACTTCATTATTGAAGCTACCATAAACGGTCAGGAATCAAAATTAATGCGGGAACACATGAACCCCGGTGGCGTTAAATATGTTAAAGGTGCCGGCAAAACAAAAGCGTTGGATGATTGCTATAATAGTAAAGGAAAACCCATACCTTGTGATTTTTCAAGTTATAATAGTTACGAAGATATGATTAATGGCTGGGCAAGGGTTTTTAACCAAAAAAGATATGCGAGATGTAAAAGTTTTGATAATGCCCCAGATATTTGCAAGTGTCTTTATAAGTCCGGTTATCACACAGCGAATAACTGGAAAGATAGAGCGGATATAAGCCGTGGTTATTGGTCTGTGAGGTCTTCATTCCCCAGAAATGATTGATTTAACTATTTATAATCAAATTTCTTACTTTAATGGAAATATTAATAACCGAAAATCAATTTAGGGAATTATCAAATATATTAATTGAAGATAAAACTTTATCTCCAGATGAAATATATCATAAATATTATTCTGACATAAACAGAAGGATATTTAACCAAATAGTAGAAGCAGACCCGAAAACAATTAAAGGTGTCAAAGTGGGAAGATATGCGAAGTTGCTTCTTAACATGTTTAAGAACGATAATTTACCTTTGGAGGATTTACCAAAAGCAAATTATTATCTTAAATTGGTTTATAAATATAATCGTTCAATTCCAAATACAGTTCAAACATTACCGGAGATATACAACATAATAGAAGATAAAATAATAAACATAGATTTATCAATTGAAGACATTCGTAAATATTATTCTGATATTAAGATAGATACTTTTAATAAAATAATAGAGGCTGACCCAAAAACAGTTCCCGGTGTTAAAATAGGGAAATATGCAAAATTGCTTCTTAATATGTTTAGGAATAATAATTTACATCTGGAAGATTTATCAAAGGTGAATTATTATTTGGAACTTGTTTATAAATATAATCGTTCAATACCTAATACAGTTCAAACATTACCACAGATATTTCGCATAATAGAAGATAAAATAATAAACATAGATTCATCAATTGAAGATATTTTAAAAGAATTGACAGAAGGTGTTGATTATGAAGAATTAAAAGGTTCTAAAGACTGGTGGGTGTTCATTCCTAAAACTGAAAAGGGCGCAGCTTATCTTGGGGTTAACACGCAATGGTGTACAGCTTGGGGGGAATATTCTTTGAATCCAGACTATCAAGAAAGAAAAAATCATTTCAAAAGCAGGGCTGAAACAGGGAATCTTTATATCATCATAAATAAAAAATACCAATCAAAAAAATATCAACTTCATTTTGAAGATGATGAGTTTAGAAATGAAAATGATGAATATTTAAGTTCTGATAAAAAATTTTTTTATAATAATAAAGATTTATATGAAATTTTTAGAAAAGAAATGTTAAAAAATATAACTGAAATTTCATCATATAATGATATTATTAATATATTTAAAAAACCAGAAGAAACTATAGTTGAACTTAAATTAAAAAGTTTTGAAGAAAAAGGTTTTAATGGTTATTTAAATTTATTTGAGACAAACATAGAAAAACTCCCAGAACACTGGAAAATAATAAATGGAAGTATTGATTTAGGAAATTGTACCTCAATTATTAGTTTGGGAAATATTGAAACAGTTGATGAAATGAGTTTATATAATTGCACTTCTTTAAGAAGTTTGGGAAACCTTAAAAAAGTTGGGTCTTGGCTTACTTTAGAAAATTGCACCTCATTAATTGACCTCGGAAAACTTCAAAGAGTTGATGGGATTTTGGTTTTAGAAGGTTGCGAGAAAATAGAATCATTACCAGAAAACTTGGAAATTGGGAACTATGTTAAGATAAAAAATTCTGGTTTAGCAAAATATTCAATAGAAGAATTAAATGAAATGTACCCAAAATTAAAAGGAAAATGGAGATATTAATAACCGAAAATCAGTTTAAGGAATTTGTTAATCATTTGGTTGAACAAAAAACTTTATCTACAGATGAAATATATCAGAAATATTATTCAAAAATAAAAAGGGAGATATTTGATAAAATAGTGGAAGCTGACCCAAAAACAATTCCCGGTGTCAAAGTGGGGAGATATGCAAAACTTCTCATTAATATGTTTAAGAACGGAAACTTGCCTTTGGAAGATTTATCGAAAGCAAAATATTATTTAAAACTTGTTTATAAATATAATCGTTCAATCCCGAATAATGTTGAAACACTGGCAGATATATACCAAATAATAGAAGACAAGATATTAAATATAAATTCTTCAATTGAAGATATACTTGAAAAATTGGAAGAAAATATTGATTATGAACAATTAGATAATTCTTACAATTGGTGGGTTTTCATCCCTAAAACTGAGAAAGGAGCTGCTTATCTGGGGGTAAATACAGAATGGTGTACATCAGATGGACAATATTCTTTAAATCCAGATTATCAGGACAGAGAAAATCATTTTGAATACTACAATAAAATGGGAAATCTTTACATTGTTATAAATAAACAAAACGAATCGGAAAAATATCAATTTCATTTTGAAAATGAGCAATTTAAAGATAAATATGATGAAGATTTAAAAGAATGGAAACAATTTTTATATAATAATGAAGATTTATTTGATATTTTTAGAAAAGAAATATTGAAAAATATAAGCGAAATTTCACATAATGATTATACTGTTAATTTTTTTAACATACCAAAAGAAAACATAGTTGAACTTAAATTAAAAAATTTTGAAGAAAAAGGATTTATTGGATTTTTAAATTTATATCGGGCAAACATAAAAAAAATTCCAGAGCATTGGAGAGTAATATATGGGAATGTTGATTTAAAGAGTTGCGTCTCATTAACCAGTTTGAATAATATCCAAAATATTGGAGGATATTTAGATTTAGCTAACTGCACCTCATTAATTGACCTTTTAAACCTACAAACAGTTGGTGGGCGTTTGGATTTATCTAATTGTACGTCATTAATCAGTTTAGGAAACCTTAAAAAAGTTGGTAATACTTTGAATTTATACAATTGCACCTCATTAATAAGCCTTGGGAATCTTCAAACGGTTGGTAATAATTTGAATTTAGAAAATTGCACCTCCTTAACAAGCCTTGAAAATCTTCAAACAGTTGAAAGATGGTTGAATTTAGAAAATTGTACCTCCTTAACAAGCCTTGAAAACCTTAAAATAGTTGGTGGGTTTTTAAATTTAGAAAATTGTGAAAAAATAGAATCTTTGCCAGAAAACTTGGAAGTTAAAGAAGGCATTTACATAAGAAATTCAGGATTGGAAAAATATTCAAAAGAAGAATTAGATGAAATGTACCCAAAATTAAAAGGAAAATGGGAATTTTATTAAAAAAGCCCGCCAAGAAAAATCCTGACGGGCTAAAATCAAACTCGATTAAACTCACAATTGTTATCCGTTAAATATCTGCTCTTTGCTTTGCAAAAGTCCCAATAATTATCAAACTTTCTTGAAAAGCCGAAGTCTTTAAATTTTTCCTCGACTTTATGCCAACATGTTTGGTAATCCAAAGATTTAGTTCTGTGCATTTTTTCCACCAAATAGAAATAATAACGCAAGGAATCAGAAACCTCAAGAGAATCATCAAAAAAATATGATGGCACATCTTCAAAATCAACTTTTCTAAAAACATTTGCTGAACGGGAAATAAAATTTGAAACAACATCCCCATCCAAATCTTTTTGTTCGACACCCATTGATTGCAAAAGGCCAATTAGTTCATTTCTAAAATACCTTTCAAATTCATTCATTTTCATTTTTCATAGGTTTTTCCCAAAAAAAATCTGCTGCTTCATTGTCATGGAAATCTGGAAAATCAGGTTCTTCAGAATCGCTCATTGGGACAATTTCAAATTCAAATTTTTCCCCATCAAGGGTTTCTCCTTTGTGTAGAACTCCGGTTTCTGGGGTTTCTTCGCTAAAAAGAACTTTTTTAGTACTCATGTTTTTACGTTTTGTTTATTAATAATTTAAAAATATTTAAGGACAATCCATTAAGATAAATGTTTCATAGCTTTAAGGCCATCGATGTGTTTTTTGCATTTTAAAATCAAGGATTTTTTGCTGATATGGGTAAAAATATAAGAGTTATTGTCAGGATAAGAAGAAGATAAGGGGTCATACAAATGTGCCCTAAACGCCCAACCTTTCACCCATTGTATATTTATATTGTAGCCTCTGTAAATTTCCCTATGTTCAACGTTAAAATCCTCTTGTTTTAGTTCTTCTATTATCCTTTTGAGATTTTCAAATTCAATATTTTGATTATCAACCGCGATTGATAAATCAAGAAGTATTTTTTCATTTTTTTTGCGCTCGCTTTGTTTACCAAGTTGATAAGAAATAAGTGCAACGCCGAAAATAACTAAAAATATAATTATGTATAACATCATGGATTGTTTTTTTGTTTATACAAGCTGGAACTTTTTTAAAATCTACCACACATTAATGGCCGTGTTCGTTTATCATTTGCTTTTGATTTTTGGGTGCTTCCAAAGGCATTTAGAAAAGTCTTTCGGCGGATTTACTTTTGCTACTAAATCCCAATTAGAATCTGAATTGAACCACAAATCAATTCCTTTAATTGGCTTTTTACCGTATACATATACACTCCCATCGGGCTGTATTGCTTGCCAATCATACATCGTTTTTTCCCATGGAATTGGTGGCATTAACCCGTGTTTGTTTTTTATTTTGCTTTCGGTTTTAGGGCGTTGCCAAAGGCATTTGGTAAAGTCGGTAGGCGGCAATCCTTTAGAATGAATATGTTTAAGCGAATAATTAAAAGCCTCCCATTTGTTATTAAAAATCTTTGGCCTGTCTTTATAAGACCAAATAGCGCCATTTTCGTCAGTTGCTACCCATTCATGCTCGGGAAGTACATCTTCCCATAATACAGGGCATTCTAATCCATGTTTATTCTTCATTTTGCATTGTTTTTTTTAATCCTTCTGTCACCTTGAGTGTAATATCTGGTAAGTTTTCATGTTTTAGTTCGGAGAGTTGACGGACATATTCGCGTTGTGCTTTTCGTTGACCTAAGATGTAGCCCAACCAGATAGAAGCAGCACAAAGAACGATAGGGGAAATTATTGTTATTATCATGTTGCGTTTTTATTGATTCCTTATTAAGCATTTTTCATTCACTCTGTGTTTCAGGGCGCTGCCAAAGGCATTTAGAGGCGTCGGTCGGAGGTTCAAAGCACTCGTTAAATCCCCAAATTGAAACTTCTTGAGTAAACCAAGAGCCATTGTCAAACTCGGGCTTCGATTCAAAAGAACACGTTATGCCGTCAAAGTCAGTAGCAATCCAGTTATGTTCATTCGGTATCTTATCCCAGTTTACCGGGCACTCGAGGCTGTGTTCGTTTATCATGGTTTAATAGTTTTGGTTCGTTCCCAAAAACAAAGATACGAATTTTTTGGTTTAGGTAATGTGTTAATTTTTGTGTTCCAAGCTGATTGCCATTGGCCAGTATGATTGTAAAAATTTGGTTTTATTGCGTGATATCTTAAACTGCCGTCGGAATCTATTGCTATCCAATCATATATAGATGGAACTTTATCCCATTCTACTGGGCACTTTAACTTATGTTCGTTTTTCATTTATTTTTCTAATTTAGGACGTTGCCAGATACATTTCGCACTGCTGTGGGGTGGTTCAACCATTTTTACAAAGGCACATTCAGTAACAATCGAAAGCCAGTATAAATTTACATATAAAATAGGTCGATTTTCATAAGCAAACAATCCCCCTTCTGGATTAATAGCTAACCAATTGAAACGTAAGTCTATTTCATTCCAGTCAATTGGACATTTAATACCATATTTGTTTTTCATTCAGATTATTTTTTAGGACGTTGCCAAAGACATTTAGTCGCGTCAACAGGTTTATAATTAGGGATTAGACTATTTGTAACAAGAGAATAATCGCCGCTTTTAGTTACCCACATGCCACTAGATGGGAGAATATTGCCACCCCTAAACGTTGTGTAATAGGGTTTATCAGGATAGGCATATAAGTCCCCATTTTCATCAATAGCAACCCAGTTAAACTCTAAATCAATTTTATCCCAATCAACGGGACATTCCAATTCATGTTTATTTTTCATGTTCAAATGTAAATCCCCTTGAAACTCAGAACTTGTTTTTAGCTTGACTTCGGCCAACTCTTCAAAAGTTTCTACCATATCATCTTTTATATCAACAACTACATCAACTGATAATCCTTTACTCTGGTTTCTATCGTACTGTTTAATACCTATGCCGAAGGAGTTGACTAATTTCCCATCCGTCTTTAAGAGCGCATACATCACTCTTGACATTTCTTTATCTGTTATCTTCATTTTAAAAAATCCGTGCATAGGGATTAATTTTTTAGAAAACCATAAAACCTATCTACTATTTCGCTTAAAATAGCACTTTTCAAACCAATCAAACCAGTATGGAAATCACGAGCGATATTATATTTTTCAATCAAACCTCTAACAAGTGAATTTTCATCAAAAGTTAAAGATTCAGTTTCCTTGGCCAGTTCCATTAAAGTCTCGTGCCTTAATTCGTGTAGAAATTCTTTTAAAGTTTCCATAATTTTTGATTTTTTTTAATTAAACAAATATAGTGGAGTATTTTTGAAAATCCTAATTTTTAGGAAATTTTTTAAATTCTTTTTTCGAGTTCTTCTTTGTAATCTTTGTAATTAAACATCCTCTTTACATCATTACCATAATAGGTTTTTTCATCCATCCACATATCTTCGGCACAAGTACCTCCGCCACTTCTCACAACAAAGCCATTTTTTGCTTTTAGTTCTATCAATCGAATATAGTTTTGCAAATGGATTGTTGTCATTTGGGAAATTTTAATTTTCCTCCCATCTTTTGTGGTGTGTATTTTTTCCGACATGGTTTGGAATGTTTGATTAAAAAGGTTGGGAGGTTATTGAAACCTCCCAACAAAAAATTGCACTCAAAAAAACTATTTCTTTTAGTTAAAACCAATTACACCTTGAAAAGGAATCGGTACAACCATTGCATCACAATAACGCTTTTTAAAATTTGTGTTTTGTAAGAATTGTTCGGCAGCTTCCTTGGAAGGAAAAAAGGAAGCATAGTAATACCGGAACATCATTTCTGTGGTTCCATTACCCTCGATAACAGAGGGTACAATCATAATACCAGCCTCTGGGGTTATATATTGCCTATATGCACCCACCTGAATCATGTGCAAATCTACCCTAACACCACTACCGTTTATTGCACAAGGTGCAGGTGTGTACGGTCTGAGGTTTTCTGATGTACAATCCAGATAATCAATTGTAACTTGACCGTAAGATACAAAAGTTGAAAAAAATAAAACCAAAAATAAAAAAGTCTTCTTCATGTTTCAATTTATTTTGTACGGGCGACAGGACTCGAACCTGCACGGTTTACACCAAGGGATTTTCTTACCAACTACGACTTTCATCGCCCCTTTTGGGTTTGTGGTCTGGACTTTACCTTCGCCATTTTAAAGGCGCTCTCCGTCAAGTCTCTACACGTTCTCTTTTCAGAGCTTCGCTCGGTATTGCCATTTTAAAGGTTTCACCGAATTTGAAGAGTTCTACTCATAACGTTTCCATTATGGCACTCAAATTTATAAACGCTTCCCTTCTCTTAACTCTTTTCTTTTACAATAGTTATGGGTTCTTGAATGACAATTCGGACATAACAACTGAATATTCTCTAATCTATTATCAGTTGGGTCTCCATTTACGTGGTGCAATTCAAGCACTATTCTACCACCTAACCATTCATTAATCCCACAACTCTCGCATTTGTAATCTCTCAAAGCATTGTTGATTAATCTAGATTTTACTGTTGAGGAAGATAACTTTTTATCTCCCTTAACAAAGTATTCTTCCAGAGGCTTCCCTATTTTTGAAAATGATGGATGTCCTTTTTTATACCATACCATCCCAAAAAAATGAGAAGTGTCAACCGAAAACTCTTTACATCTTTTTTGGATGTTTGAGTAATTACCACCCGTTTCTTTTAAACCCAATTCAAGAATCATTTGTCTAAATGAAAAACATTTATTAGCTATTTCTTGAAGGTTTTCTTTTGTATATTTTCTATTCATAATATTAATTTATTATAAATATCAAATATTACAAAAAGGAACGGTTGAGTTAAAAAAAATTCACGTCTACCGTTAAAGTCCCTCGCGGCTACCTTTACGCCACGCCCGCATAATTACAACACAAAGGTAAAACAAAAAAACCGTTTTGTCAAGTTTTTTTGTGAAAAAAATTATTTTTTACTTTTAAGAGGTTCTATATGATAATCCAAAATATTAAAATTAAGACCTCCGGGTTTGAATCTAACATGATAAACAAATTCTGAATTTTTAGCCCAAGTCATGTTCGGTGTAACCTCAGATTTTTTAACAATAACCCCTTTAGTTCCTTTACTTATAGAAACGGAACCATCATAATTTTTAACATCTTGAACCGTAATTACATTGGAATCTAATTCTTTTAAACCAGTTAGAGAAGGGTCTGATTGGTATATGTTATTGACATCAAAAACAACAATTTGGTCGCCATCCAAAAGTGAATAAAGTGATTTGCCTTTAAACCAAACCGCATCATATTTGGATTTCAAATTTTCTGTTAAAATCATGGTGGCCTTATAACGGTCTTTTTTTGCCAGTTCTATATCATACCCTTGAGAAATCCACCACTTCATCATCGTTTTTTCAGCACCAAAGTTTATAATCTCCAATCTTGGAACATCCAGATAATATTCTTTCATATTCTTACCAGAACCCAAGTTGAATTTTTTGAAAATTGCCTTTGATGTTGTGAAATATATCCCAAAACCTAAATGATGTATGGGGGGTGGCGCGTTATAACCGCCATATGAACCAGAAATATAACCATGCCTATGTTCGCCCGGATTTGTGAATATTTTAAAACCTTCCTTGTTTATTCTTTCATAACTTTCTGGGGTTGTCCCATGAAAGACCGGACCAAAAAAATTTTTATCGTGAGCAGTTTGAGGTGAAACTTTTTTTAATTCCTCATTCAATATTCTTTTATTCATTTTTTGTTTTAAAAATAAATATCATTGAAAAAAATCGTTTTCAAAAGTGGGAAGAGGTGGATTCGAACCACCGTACCTCTTTCGAGGAGCAGATTTACAGTCTGCCGCCTTTAACCACTCGGCCATCTCCCCTTTTAAAAATTAATTGTGGGCCTTGAGGGACTTGAACCCCCGACTCTCGCATTATGAGTGCGGCACTCTGACCAACTGAGTTAAAGGCCCCTGTTCAAAAATCTATGCAAATATAATAATGTTTTTTCAAAAAATCAAGGAATGAATAATCTTTTTTTAATTTTTTTAATGGCGTTTTCCTCGGTTTCACGCAAATCTATCAAGTTTGCAACAAAAGATTCACCATTGTTCTTTGAAAGAACGCATTTGCTACCAAAAACTGAAACAAGAGTCCAAGTCATTGTTTTTTTAGCGGCCCAAGATGTGGTATATTTTTTCCCTATGACATAATCAGTAGGGATATAATCTTGCGGTTTTGGTTTTAGTTTTTCCATTGTTAATCTTTTACTTTTTCCCAAATTAACTTTTCAATAGAATCTATCATTTCATAACCACCCCACATGACAAAAGAACCGCGAACCCAAGAATTGGAGCTGTAATCAAAGTGTGGTTTGCCTTGCGAGAAACACAAACGGCCAAACGAATCCACATAAGCACAATCAGCCCATTGTGGCCAATATTCATATGGGATGCTACACTCAACGCCATATTCGTTAACGGGTTTTTTTGGGATTTCATCAATATATTCCAATAGTTTTTCAGAATATAGTGTGGCATCCATAAGTTCTTCCATCAAATGTTTAATCCACTGTTTCGGAGTTAAGTCTTTTCTGGCCAAAGTGACCCCGTATTTTTTTAAACCCACATCAGCTCTGCCACGAATTGTGTCAGAAACTTTTTTGACATAAATTTCAATCTTTTTAATAACAGATTCTTCAACGTAGCTCATGATATTTTTTTTTAAAAAAACCCCCTGTCTTTTTTTAAACAGAGGGTTGTGAGTTAAGTGAAACAAAACTACAATAGTTTTTTCATATTGTCAAGTTTTTGGTGCAAAAAACTTGACATATTTATTCGTTTAAAGATTTTGTGATAAAAATGAAATATGCCAGATTTTTCGCACCATCTACATGCATCATCACCGAATTAACGGCGTTCACCTTTCACCATTGGGTTAGCTATTCCCGGCTTATAGCGAAACTACCTACGCCAAATATATATCCGAAATCAAAATGGCGATAAGATTGATATATTCTGGGGTTTCACCAAAATCATCATCCAGCATATTTCACCACAAAGATATGAACATTTTTTAAACTTGTCAAGTTTTTTGGGTAGAAAATTTTTTATTTTTTGAAGATTGATATTAAAAAACCGAGAATTTTGCTTTTTCTTCTGGCCAATCCACAGTTATAGCTATTGCTTCAATTTTAACTCTGGTCATATATTGAAGCAAAGCTTCCGCATTATCAATCAAAAAACCTCTTATGTTTTTATCGTAATAATCTCCTTTAACAAATTCATAGTAGGTTATCGGAAAAGGAATGGAGTAGCCTAATTCTTTAGCCCAACTCTCTATCATATTAGCAGCTTTCATATCATAGCAAACTATATGGTTTTTTTCGTGGTGCGAAATTTTAATTAATTCAAGAGTCTTGCTTTCACCTTTTGGCCTATATATTTTTACCATAATATTTTTAAATTGCAATTGTTTGGTCTATTAACAATGAGACCCAACCATATTTATTGATTGGGCAGTTCAATTTAATCACCAAACTCTATGAAACGTTTTATTTGCCTTTTTTCCTGTTTTGTTAAATGATTTGAATATATGGAGATTCCGTCTTCTTCCTCACTATCTCTGTAAGGGTAAATTTTTAGTTTGTCCCTATCCAACCAAGTTTCATAATTGTTCAAAACAAATTTTTCTCTATTTTTACCCTTATCGGTTTCTTTTTGTTCTGTTAAGCAATTCATTATCTTAATTTTTAATCTTTCTTTTAATTCGTTTTTCATGTTTTTTCATATAAATATTTTATTAGGAATTTTTATATTTAATCCCTTCCAGTGAATGGTAATTTAACTTTGTAATATGTGAACCTACCATACTTATCGCTGTAATTAATATCTTCGTCATAAATTATTTTTAATATATCTTCTCTTGTAGGTTCTTTATATAATTTGGCATGAAAAACATAAGTTTCTTCGCTATCCCTTTCCACCTCAATGCAGTAAAGCATCGGTTCCACATCTGGATTAAAAATAACCCAATCTTCAGATAACATATCTGTTTGGCTGGCCAACCATCCGGTTAAAATTTTTTTATCTGCTGTGAACATTCTAATGCTACCAAGCGCTTCAAAATTATCACCTCCAACCTCCTCTTCAATAACCGAACGTAAGGCTGGGTCATGGATTGCTGTAATGGGAACTGTGCTGGCTGGAAGTAAAAACAAGAACATTCCCTTGCCGTTCCAACCCTCCCTTGCAACTCTCTTACCTTTTTTTAAGGCTTCAATTGCTTGTCCAAAATTTTGATTTTTAAGCATAATTGTTTTTTTATTTTTATGTAAATCAATCTACAATTTGCTATTCAGGGATTTCCGCATATAACTGGATAAGGTTTAAGTCTCCCCCTGTGGCATATTTTCCATATCTTTCTTCGAAGGCATTCACATCCTCATCTTCTACATAATCTTGAAAATCTTCAGCAATTTCATTAGGCACTATGTACCAGTGCCCGGAATCATCTTGAAGTGCTTGAACTGCTTTAATTGCCATAATTTATTTATTTAATTCATCGCTGAGCCGGGAAAAACCAGCTCTCTTTAAGGTTGTGGTCAGGGCAGGATTCGAACCTGCATTTAAACGGAGGTGTTTTCACACTGCGTTTAATCTTCAACTGTAGTTTTTTTAAAACCATTCAGTAGTTGTGAAAGCGTCTAACCAATTCCACCACCTGACTTAAATTTTAATTAATCATCAAAATATTTTGAATTGTTGCTATCTCCTGAAAAAACAACAATTATAAAAATAACCAATAAAAATCCGATTATATATTCCATATTTTCATTTTTTAAAGTCCTTATCAGTTTTTTTACCAAGTATCATCATCACCATCATCCCAGTCATCTCTTAGGAAAATATTTCCTTCTGTTACAATGAAATATATCACAAATGCCAAAAATATGAATAGTGCTATCATGGTTTATTTAATTTTAAAATATTATTAAATTCATCTTCGGTTATTTCAATATCAGTAGGTTGTTGAATCCATGTTTGATATAAAGCATAGACCTCGCCATTTTTGTAGTAATGCGCTGTATTTTCGCCAATCACTCTGGCGCAAAACATATCGCCATTTTTGACCCACTTATAAAATTTATCTTCTTTCATCCAAAATCAATTACTCCATTAGGGTATTTATCCCAAAATTCATTTAATAATTTGTAATCTTTTACCTCATCTTCCCAAGTTATTGTATCTCTATTTTCTCCCAGCCATCTATCACATTCTTCCTTAGATTGGATTACATCGTCTATGTAGGTATTATCTTCTTTTCTCTTCGAAGTTCTAAAAATGTTATGATATTCAGTTTTATTTCCGAGGCTTACCTCTGCTAGTTCAAAATAAATTTTATCTACTTCTGAAGGACTTAAAATAGTTTCATTTGAATCATAGCTATTTAATTTTTCCCAAAATTCTATTTCTTTTTCTCTTAACTCTTTATCTTTATAGAACCAAGTATGTTGTCCCATTTTATTTATTTTTAATTGAAAGATAACGCTTTATCCTATCGGTAACATCAATTGATGTGTGTCCATCAAATTTAATGGTAAGGTTTTCGACAGAAGGAATATTAAACAAATCCCAATATTTCATATTGTAATGGTTTGATATTTGCCCCACTTCTGGAAGTTCTGCTATAACAACAAACCAGCCACCCCCAAAACATAATTCACCATCATGGTCACGGATACATTTTTGCATATTAATTCCTTGATTCACCATAGAATTTAAAGCAAGGGCATTGTAAAGCATACGAAACTCGTAAAGTTCTTCAAACGTGTGATAACCGTCTGATAATTTACCGTATTCATTTTCTTCTATTTCATCCCTTTCTTTTACATCTGGAAAAAAATTATTTAACAATTCATTAATTTCTTCTAATGCAAGTTGCATATCACCAGCAGAAGAAAGGTAATCGGTGTTTGAAAGAAATTTTAATTTTGAAATAACATTAAAAAATTCCAGCTTATCTGAAATATCATAAAAATGATTTGATTTATCCATTATTTTATTTTTTTAAAATTAGTTGCAAGGGCAGGAATCGAACCTGCGTTCTCCGGTACATGCTAACCGGTGAGGTTGTAGTCTCTATTAGTTGTAACTTCCTCTCCGTGTAGTACTCCACTCGGATTAAAAATCAACTAACGTAACGAAACTCTTCCCACTCCTCCACCTTGCGGAAAGTTTTTGCAGTCAGGACAGGATTCGAACCTGTATTTGTAGCTATCAATCTGAACTTTTTCAATTGCTTTCCGCCCTACGACTTTGCGAAGATATATTCCAATCCCAAGAGCGTTTCATTACTTACTCAATTCAAGCGTCTAACCAATTCCGCCACCTGACTATTCTATTGTTTCATTTATTCTACCACTACCTGTCTCAACTAAATAAGCATTTTCAATTAAGTCTAAATATGATATTGGTTCTCCTCTATCAGTATCACAAATAACTTTATTTCTTATATTGCAATAATACCCTTCAGAGGTTATTCTAAATTCTTCTCCGTTTGGCATTCTAACCAAATCACCTTTTCTCCAAGAACTTAGTATACTCATATTTTTATTTTTGTGGTCAAGGTAGGATTCGAACCTACAGCTCCAGATTATATTTCAGAAAACTCAGCATAAATCACAGCCTCCAAACGTTTTCCTTTTCTCCGGCGAATTTCCCGTTTTCCACCTGACCATTAAATTAATAAAAATTTAAAAAAGGCTGTTTTCCAGTGTTCACATTTTTCTTCAATTACACGCCCCCGTAGTGGAGACGCAGGATTCGAACCTTATATTGAAGCACCTTTTTTATTTTAATACATTTAAAATTTTTTAAAAATGAAATAATAAAAAGCAAATGCTATAATAATAATTAACAATATATTCCATATTTTTATTCCATTTTTATGTGGTTCGACATATTCTGATTTCAAAGGATATTCACCATGAAAAACATTAGCCCAACCAGATTTTTCATTTTTACCAAATTCAAAACCATGAAATGTTCCGTTATAATGGGGTCCATAAGGGTTTGAATTAAGTCCAACATCTGAAATTGAAACCATATCATTCTCTAAAACTTGGGTCAAAACCACATTGTTTGAAATATTTGACTTTATAGCCCACCTAAAACCTTCTTCTGGTTCTGGAAGGGAATGTGCTATTACGTCAAAATTATTCCCATCATTATTATCTGCAATTAATTCGTTATCTGGCGTAATAGCACAGTTTGTATAACCGTTTGGTATTTTTATATTTATATCTGACATTTTAATTATTTTAAATTTTACCATCTTTAATTGAATTTCTCAAATCCATAAGCCTTCTACAAAATTCATTTCTTGTTAAAACTGTTTCTTTAGGGTTAGTTTTACCAATTGAGTGGTCTATAGTAGCATTTCCTGTTGCAAGTAGGGCTCTTCTAAAAGATTCATTATTAGCTAAAGCAAAGAATGCCCTATCTAAAAGTTCTTGATATTCTTCAGATTCTCTTTTATATTCTTTACCTTGCCAAAAAAGAACTTGACTCGTTTTCCAATTTTTTTTCTTACCCCACTTTTTAGCCGCGTAACCCACCAAAGTACAAACATATTTTTGCATTTCTGGATTTGATGTTTTAAGAGATTGTAAAAATCCTTCCATCGAAGCGATTTTAACACCATCTAAAACAAATGGGTGAGGAGAAAAATTACTTAAAGATGATGCTGGGTATCCGACCCCACTTTTAATGTCCATATTGATTTTATTTTTTAACAGCATTAATCATTTCTCTAATACAACTCAATTCAGCTTCTTCTGGGGTAGAGTAGTCATAAGCATTTACATTTTTATATGGAGGTGTTTCTATTTCATCATTACCCAAATTCACTATTTTGAACGTCCAAAACATTTGAAGTGTGGGTATTATAACACAATGCAATTTATGATTATTTAAAAACCAACTAAAAACTTGGCGGTACAAAGGCGCAGCTATAATATATTCTCCGTGTTCTCTGTAGTCAAATCCATGAGAAAAAAGAATTTCACCACCCAAATAAAAAGCTAAACAAGGTTCTCTATAACCCATAGATTTTAGTATCGTAGATTCTTCAATAGGTAAAAATTGGTTTTCCATGTTTTTAATATTGGTTTTTAAATTACAAAACAAAGGTACGACAATATTTCCTATTTGTCAAATTTTTTAATGTTAAAATTTTGGCGGTAGGCCAGAGACTCGAACTCTGAATGCAGTTTTACCGCACTACCTCTTTTCAAGAGAGGCTCCTCATCCAGCCGGATGCCTACCTAAACCGTTTAAAATTATTTCTTTTTGGTTTTGAAATATTTGTTCTTTTTCAAATATTCATAAAGCTCATCCAAATTTTTAACAATTTCTTTCTCATCTTCATCCCACGCTTTTAGGTCATCCCTTAATTTGTTATCGGCATAACCTTTTTCATACATAAACCAATTAACCCATTCAAACCCTTCTTTTGTAAGAATTTCCCTGAATAATTCATCAACAACGAATGATAGACTTTCCGAAACCTCCAAAACAGTTGCTGAAAACGGACCCGTTTTTTCAACGTCCAAATTGAACTTTTGTATTCTATTGCAAATCTCAAAAAATTTCTTCTTTTTCATTTTATGCTATTTTAACAATCCCAAATGTAGGTTTATAGGAAAACCCCATATCCCCCAAAAATTTAACAAATTCGTTTTCTTCAAATTTAAAAATGCCCGAGGCAAAAAAATCTTCAGAATCTAAACTGTTATAACAAATATTTTTGCCATCGTTCTTTAAGAAAAAACCCGTGTTTTCTGGAATGAAAGCAAGTAAGTTACCTTGACATTTTATGGGTTCAAGAAAACCTGTGTCGAGTCTGAAAGGGTCTTGATTCCACAAAACATCTGGCCTAACGTAAAATTCCTCTGTTACCGAAATAACAAGTTTTTGGCATTTACGGCAAGGCTTATATTGGTTGTTTAAAAGCATTGTAAGTTCGTTTTCAACTGCACAATCTGGGTTGTTACAACCGTCAATGGTTGTCTTATGTTTTTTTTCCAACCAAACCATCAAGTAATCACCTACGTAAATTTTTCCTTTCTTTTCCATTTTTTTAGATTTAATAAAGTTCAATAATATATGCTACAACATTTTTCATTGATGAAAACTCTTTTCTTTTTAAGATTTTTTCGTCTTCGGTTCTTGTGAATTTTTTTATTTTCTTTTCTCCTATCAACATATCTTTCTCTAAGTACGGTCCACCAACAGGGTCTAACATGATTATATCTCCATTTGATGAGTACCTTGGTGTGTTATCTATGATTAAACGAGAGTACTCAAAGTCACCCACCCAAGCAATTTTGTTTTTACTTACATATACAAAGTAATGGCTATCACCATGTCTGTTTTTATATTCAAAAAAATCAAATTTTTTAGATAGAGTAGATAATTTATTGAAAATTTCATTTTTATTCAAAATATTTTTAGATGATTCGTTATCTTCTGGTAGTGTATTGCCAAATTTTTCATTTGTTCCATATTCTATGGTTTGCAAAGAATCTACATAATTTGCGGTGTCCTTTGTATAACCAGCCTCGTGCATTGCTGCAAACTCATTGCTAACCCATTTACCGTTAATAAGTTTCGGTTTAATAACATGCCAACGCCAAATACCATCATCGTCTTGTGCTAAGTGTTTCGCATTTTTAGGTGCTTCAGCCCAAAGAGGGTATTTTTCCTCCCTTTTGGTTAAGAAGAAACCTCTCATAAACCTGAATATAAACAAAAGTTTTTTAGAAAATGCAAATAGTAAAATACCAAATGCAATGAAAACATAAAGCTCCCAACTTTTAAGTAAATCTGGATTGATGATTTGTATAAACATAATTTTAAATTTTAGAGCCACCTGTCGGATTCGAACCGACGTGTCCGTAAGGAACCTGATTACAAGTCAGGCGCAATCGACCTCTATGCGAAGGCGGCATTGGTATTAAACTTCAACCAATTGAAAGTCTTTGTAACCTAAAGATTCTATTGTCCAGACAAATTCTACTTCTACGTCTTCATCTACCAAAAAAACAAGCCTTTGTTCATGCCAAGAACTATTTTTTTGGGGAATAGTTTTGGCTAAGTACGGAGAATTTTTGGATAAATTAGAGACATCTTTTATTTTACGATTTAATATTTTTGATAAGCTGGGGAAAAGTAGACTGTTTATCTTCTCACTTTTGGGTAAAGCAATTTCATAATTAACGCCATCGGCAACCAAAGATAATACTTTATTTTCTACCTTCATGCTTTCACAGGTTTTACCAATAAGATATGCTGGTCTTTTTATATAACCTTCAGCATTTTCCAAAGATAATTTTTCCCCGGTAAAGGGGTTGTAGTATATTTGGGTGGCATAATCGTCATTAGACGCCCAAGCAGACCCGTCCTCTAAGAAAAATAATCTTGTAATAGAAGCACCCCAAAATAAATCTCGAGTACCTTTAATTTCTTTCTCCAATACAACTCTCAAACTTCTGTTCATAATATTTATTTTAAAAAAATGTTTAAATATGTTATAATGTCTGATACCCATATAGGTATGTCTAATGTCAATGCAAAGATACTACTTTCTTTCTTAAAATCAATAAAATCAGAAGAAATTATTTTGAACGGGGATATTATTGACTTCGACGCATTGGAAAGGAGTTCTAAATGGGGTAAAGTCAACACAAGCATTCTTAAAAGAATATTAAAAATTTCAAGTAAAACAAAAATAACTTATATAAGGGGAAACCATGATGATGTTATTAAACAATTTTTTGGTTTTAAAATTAAAAACATTGAAATATGTGAAAGAAAAATAATTGTTGTTGGGGATAGGAAATTTTTGGTTTTACATGGAGATATTTTCGACTCCGAAATATTCAAAAATAAATTAACTTATCAGATAGGTTCAATAGCTTATGATTTTGCATTATATGCAAATTCAATAATAAACAATATAAGAAAAAAAATGGGTTTACCATACATCCCAATATCAAAATTTTTAAAGGCTAAAGTTAAAGGTTTATTATCTTTTATTTCTGATTTTGAAAAAAAAGCCATTGAAGAAGCCATTAAAAATAATTGTGATGGGGTAATTTGTGGTCACATTCACACACCAAGTTACAAAATAATAGAAAATATTGTTTATATGAATAGTGGGGATTGGGTTGAAAATTTTACCGCTATTGGTATAAAACAGGATGGTACTTGTGAAATTATTCATTATCCTGTTGAGCATTAAATTTTTTTCTTATGTAATTACCTAATTCCAAATCATTTGGATATTTCTCAATTTCCTCTTCTGTTATGACTATTTGTTTTGTTGAATCTATCAATGATTCCCCAGCATTTGCTCCCAGTAGAATATTTTGATTAGTATATTTTTGTTCCATATTATTTAATATTTATTGAATAAAATTATGCTTTATATAAATAACAATTTTTTTTCGACAAAAGTTGCAAAAACAGATAAAGAAATTCAAGAAGGAATGTCTTTTAAAATGTTTGATAATGATTTTAACTCAATGCTTTTTTTATTAAAACCTGATAATCATTGCTTTTGGATGAAAAATTGTATAATACCTTTGGATATAATTTTTATAAAAAATAAAAAGATTTCCAAAATTTTTCATAACTGCAAACCATGTCCATCCCAAAACTGCGAAAAATTCTGCCATACCGGAGATATGGTATTAGAGGTTTTGGGGGGTACTTGCGAAAAACTTGGGATAAAAGAAAATATGGATATTAACTTTTTAAAGTAAGCAAATATTTTAATTTGTTGAAAGAAGCCAACATCTCATCCCTTATATTCAACAAATCAGTATCGTATTTAGTATCCAAAGTATCTGTTAAACCAACCAAATATTCAACAGAACTGTCAATAAAGTCCTGCATGGATATTGAGGAAATATCTTTGAAAGATAAGGTAAATTCGGCATCAAACTCTGGCCTTCCATGTTTGCCCATGCAAGATTCAACGAAAGAATCAATTAAATCGTCCAAAGCAGAATAAATATCCCCATATGCCCTATGTCTTGCATCACCAGTGGTTTGCCAATGTAAAAACCTAAATTGATTCTGAATCTCAACAAATTTTAAAACTATTTCGTTTACCATTTTTTTACTATAAATATAATGTTTTTTTAATTAAAATCTTTACTAAACGAAAAAAGTAAACTATTTATTTGTAAAATAGATACTATGGGATGTGGATGTAAAGGCTCTAAACAAGAGACGCCTAAACAGGAAGGGACAACGGTACAATCTACCAACCAAACAACAAAAACCCTGTCAGAGACAATTAAAAAAACCGTTGAAAAATACTATCAAAAGAATAAACCCTCCTAAAAAAGTTTGGGGCTGTTATTGCAGCCCCAAATTTGTTTTAGCTAAGTTTACCGCCTCTTCCATTGTGTTGAAATCCCTTTCGGGTGCGAACATTAACAAATCTTCTTTATCCCCATTTTCCCTGAAAATTAAAAAGGCTGGGATATATTCATTTTTTGTCGCCTTTGTAAAATAATCGTATTCCTCAACTTGTTCGTGAATATCATACTCTGTATAAGGTATAGACTCCCTGTCAAAAAGTTCTTTCAGATTTGAACAATGTGGACATCCTTTCATGGTGAAAATCACCAAATATTTATCCATATTTTTTATGTAAAAAATAATGGTTTACCGTAATTTGTAAACAAATCAGTTTAATATGATATTGTGAAAAAAACCTTTTTGCACCGGAACCCTAAGTTTTCTTCCCCCCAGCCTGTTTATTTTAACGCAAAGGGAAATCATTTGCTCATTTGTTAAAGTGGGAGGGTGTCCAAGAAGCACGTTATTTTGGGATACATCCATTATTTCTTCGTAAAAGTCATTTTCCAAACCCTTTTTGATAAGAGTGTTTATTTTACCCGGGTTCTCGTCAAAAAAAGTTTTTAAAAACTCAACGTACATCAAAACTTCTATGTCCATATTTTTATCTTTTTTTTTAAAAAAAAAATTTTCAGGTACAAATATATGGATTTTTTTTGTTAGGGGCAAAAAAATTACATCATTTTTACATATTTCCATTTAACATTACCACAATCATATATTTTCAATATTTTTCTCTCGGCCATTATTTCAAATTCTGTCTTTGATGGGTCAAAACCCTCTTTAATTAATTTTGATTTGGTAAAATTAAATCGATGTAACCTTTTGTTATTTGTGATGTACCAATAATTGGGTTTGGTTGTAGATATTTTTGAAAAGCCCAATTTCTCATATAGTTTTCCGTCGAAATATCTAATATCCGAAAAACTGTTAACTATTGTTGGCTCATATGAATTTAAAAAATATTTGAATAATTTGGATGCGCCACCAACAATTGTTGTATTCAATTTGTTACAAAACCTAACCATTTCCCACTCCTCTTTATTCGCATTTAGGGCTAATCTACCTTTACTGAACGTCATAACAGAAACTAATTCATCTTTATGGAATAAACCAATATTAACCTTACAGTTTACTTTTCCCTGTATATGGTTACTATCCAAGAAATCAGAACATATTTTATTTGATATTAATTTTACATCACAATTTCTGGCAAATATTTTATATCCATTAATATTAATTCTGTTATTCAATATGGACAAAACTATATCTTTTTTATATTTCCATTCATCTTCAAAAATATGGATTAAATTAATATTTTGTTTTAAACATTCCTTAGTTTTATTTAAATGATAATTTTTATCTCTAAATTTATCAGAATGCCAGTACAGACCGTTAAACTCTATTGCTAAATTATAATCCGGTAAAAATAAATCAATCTCCATTTTGGAGGAACCTATTTTTTTTAATTTTTCTAACCTTACATTATTATCTAGCAAATATTTCATTATTTCGAGTTCTGAGTTCGATTGTCTACCAATCCCTTCTGGATTACATTTTACACATATAGTTTGATTTGAAACGTTTCTCTCATAGAGCAACTGTTTTTTTATTGTGAATAAAGAACCACAAAGCTCACAAAGAATATCAACAGTTTTATTATCGACATTCTTTATATCATATTGCTCATATATTTTGGCGTATTTTTTTTTAATTAAATCTTTGAATTCAGGTGTTAACGCAAAATTGTAAAAACCATATCGTTCTTGGCATGTCTGTCTATTTTTTTCCATGTTATTGTAATTTTCGTTGCCATATTTTAATAATCTGGTTTCTTTATTTTTTGTTGGATTAACGTAGTTTGGGTTGCCATACCTCAATTTTTTAGTTTCTTTAACTTTACCAGCAAAACTTTTTGTTTGTGGGTAAAAATCAACACCATATCTTTCTTGAAATGTTTTTTTCTGCCTCTTAACCATTTCTTCTTTATTACCATTGAAACAGGATAAGGTGCAGAAATCTAGATATGCATTATCAAACCTATTCTGGAACTTTAAAGTTTCCCCACAACCCACACATTTGGGTCTTTCTGTTAATTTGTTGAAATAAAACCAAATCTTTTCCCTGAAGGACATGTCTTGATACATGTTTTGGCAGTAAGATATGATTTTATCATATTCTTCTGGGTGATTTTTAGAAAACCATTTTTCATTGGTTTTATAGCCGGATTTGTTGTTAACCTTAAAATAATATAAATCCATATGTTATTTTAGGCAAAGATAAGTAAAAAAAATCAATAAACCAAAATACATCTTTGGGGTCTGATTGTTGCCGTTATACTGGCAACGTTATCAGAATTATAAGCCAAAGCACCAAAATTCACGTTAGTTAAAAAGGAATTAACAAGAATCCATTTTTCTACTACAACACCGGCTGGGTCTAACATCTCCAAATCTACCGAACGCATGTATCCTGCCGCATACCCCATTCTACCTGTAACACTTTCTGCGCACAATCTAACCCACTCCATTAAGGCTTGCGAGGCAGATGGGCCGATAGGGTCTCTAAACTTAACAGTTATTGCATCCCAAGTAAACCTTCCGGCTACCCAAGTAGAAGTATTCAAAAACGGAAGTTCGGTTTCACCTATTTTTATAGTTGGTCTTGAAGCTGTTTCAACAAACCATTCGTTTATACCCAAATCTGAAGGAAACCTCAATATAAACCTATTTTCTCTTTTAGGCTCATAAGGAAGCGGCATTTTTAAAAGTAAATCAGCCATTTTTTTTTATTTTTGTTGTATTAAATTAAAATTTAAGAAACTTTTATCCCAAACAACTAAGGTTATTGGGTTTTAAGTTGTTCCTATATAAATATATTGTATTTCATTTTTTATTTAATGAAAACTAATATTCGTCATCATTATAATATTCATCTTCATCATCAAATTCATCACCAAAACCCAAATCATAAAACAAAGTGTCAACCGCATCCATGGCAACAATATTCGCTACTCGATATTCTGAATCGTCCAAATATGAAATAATGTCGGGAAGATTTTCATATATTGCTTGTTCATCTTGATATTCTTCAAAACCAGCCATTTCACCGTAAGGGTATTTTGAAATATAATAATCTATAATTTTTTCAGCAGCTTTGCTTTCACCATATTCTTCAACCCAATCTTTTATTTGTTCTTCAGATAATTTGTCATTATCCTCTATTGATTCATCTATTTCCCTATTTCTCCAATCTTCCTCATCTCTGTCATAATCCCATTTATCCAATGTTTTATAGACAAATTCATTCCCACCAACGTCATAAATAATTGTCTTATCGTCTGAATTTTCCAATTTTACATATAATGCGCAAGTTTCGCCAAAACCCTTTCCGTAGTTTGAACCGGAGTCAGTTTTTTTATTAACTTTATCCCCATCCAACATTTCCTTGGCTTCGCGCATCTTTTTGGATACAAAAGATTTTAAATCATCTTCTTTTACTTTTCTTAATTCTTTGTTCCAAGAACTTAATTTTGGTTTTACATTTGATGATTTGCTTTCCGATATAACTTTTTTAACTATTTCAGTCAACTCTTTTATCGTTATCTTCTTAATCATATTAATTTTTTGTTTATAAATATCTATCTTTCAATTTTAACAACAATATTTATCAAAAAATCCCCATTATTAAAACCTTTTCCTTTTATCCTTATGGGCGTTCTGGTGTCAAAATTTTTTGGTAGGAAAACCCTAAGTTTACCTTCTGGATGTGGTACGTAAATCTCGGTGGCAAAAACTTCATTGTTTACCAATATCTTATCATGTATCAAATTATTCCCCTCTCTTCTAAAATCATCTTCAACTATTATTAATTCTAACATTAAATCCCCCACATCATTTGCCGATTCATTTCCCATGCCCCTAAAGGAATAAAAATCAGTATTTGTATTTTTTGGAATTGATATGGTTTGTTGAAAAGATTTTGTGGTTGTGCCTTTACCTTTACAAGATTCACAAGGTTTTGTAATTATATGTCCCCTTCCTGAACAAGTGGGGCAGTTTAATGTTACCATTTGGGAAAAAAATGAATTACCAAATGTTTGCGTAATGGTACCTGCACCAGAACAGTTATGACAAAGAGTAACTTCACCGCCATGACCATTACATGGTTGGCATTTAACATCCCTTGTAAAATTTATATTTTTGGTGGTACCCAAATATGATTCAGTTACTGTTATTTCTCTTTTAATAATGATATGTAAAAATTCCTTAGCAACCCTATTAGTAAATTTAGGTTGTCTTTGTGATGCAAGCAAACGGTCGTGCTGACTTCTGCTTTCATAATTTTTTAAGACCTCATAGGCTTCGTTTACCTCTTTGAATATTTCTTCCCCATTTGGGTTTACATCTGGATGATATTCCTTACTTAATTTATAGAATTGTTTTTTTATTTCATCACTTGTGGCTTGTTCCGACACGCCCAAAACTTCATAATAATTTTTAATCATGGCCAATTACACAGTTATTTTGTTTAAAAATAGAAATAAAAAGAAAATATTAAAGACATTTATAAAAGAAGAAAATGCCCAAAAATATTACAATAAACAAATGGTGAAATCTAATGGGGTGGTTTTCAATAAAGAATTTGAATGTAGTAAGCCATGCAAATACGAACTGGGGTTGCTTAGGAAAAAAAATGAAAATGATTTACCCATATACGTAAAAGACGAAATGGGCAGAAATATTAAGCTGGAAACAGATGATGATGAAATGATATTGATTAGGATAGAACCGTACAGAAAGGAAGAACTCCTGTTTGATTTGCAGACAAATGAAAGGATAACATTTTATGAATTTCTGAATAAATACTTAGACAGAGAAAGCATAAATATGGTTTCCGGGATAAACCATAAAATAGTTGTGCAAAGGGATAATGAAACTTATTTATTTTCTTTGAAAACAATGGAGGAATGTAAGCGTTTTTTAGATATTCTAACGAAATATTCAATAGATAATGGGCTTGTGAATTTGGCGGTCAAAGATATAAACACGATGCACAGAAAATATTTATATAAAATTATGGAAGAAAAAGGTTATGATAAGAGAATATTGTACAAACAATCTACTAATCACCCTTGGTCGAAGTAAAAACAAAATCAACGTTTGATATTTTTATTGAAAAAGTTTCTGCTGTTTTATCAACATCCCTAAAGTTAGATTTAATTTGTTTAAACCTTTCTTCTGATACCTCCAATAATATACCTATTTGAGCTTCTTGAAATAAATATTCTAAACCCTCCACTATTAAAGCCATTTTCACCATTTCATCTTGTTCCATATATATAATTTTAACCTACCCCAAAAACCAATCTTTTTGGGTTTATTAAATAATTCCTCCTTCTTCACTTTCAACATCTGACCCGCTAACGCTTTCTTCTGGACTTCCAACTGGTTCTTTGATAGTTTTATCTCCCTTTCTAACATTTGAAGCTCCTTGTTTATTTGATTTTCCACTCCCTTCATCGAAATAAAATTTTAAAGTTTTCAGTTTCTCTAAACTATTTTCATCAAAAATATTTGCTAAGGCATTTATGGTGTTTTTTAATAAAATATCTTTTCTTTCCTTTTCTATGTTTTGTGCCACTATAAGTTCCATATGTTTAAACATATCATCAAGAAATTCTATAGAACCAACGAAATTTATACCTTTTATATCCCTGTCTTTAACAGGAAATTCAAAAAGCTCAAAATTACTTGGGTGGTTTTTTATCTCCCATTTGAATGGTATGTGAAAAGAAATAGAGAAAAAACTTTCTTCAAGTTTTTTAATTTCAATGAAATAATCTTTTATTTTTGACAATTTTAAAAACAAATCCATTAGTCTTGATTTTTTATTTCTGAAAAATTGTGGGAAAATTCAACATTTCTATCCATCATTTTATATATCTCGTTCATAATGTCCAAATCCGCTTTCGTAAAACCAGTTGTCAAATTAAAAATGGAATTGAAAAAATTTTCAATGGAATCACGGACAACATTGCTTTTTTGTTTATAAAAGCTATCATTGAAAAATGCTTTTAAGTATTCCTTATGTTCACCTTCTTTTTGTATATCTATGTTTTCTTTGTGGAAATTATCAACAAGTTTTTTCCAACACCATTCAAAATGACCTTCAATTTCCTCATCGCTGCACGTAATACTTGTTTCCCCATAATTGAAATCACCCAAATATGTCTCTTTTATTATCCTGTGCATGGAAATGAATATATCCAAAAAAAGTTCCGTCTTCTCTAATAAGATATTGTTCATATTTAAATAAATATCAACTTCATCTTTTGGTATCGGTTGCACCATCCATTTATAAAATTCAGACATCCCATATACTGTGGTAAAAAAATGTTCCCCACAATGAAACATTATGGGGAACCAAGATAAAGTAAATGTTATTGCAGCAGTTTGTTAATAGTTGATTAAGCGCATCATTTTTTCCATTTCCTCCTTTATGATAGGGTCTTCTTTTATAGATTCCAATTTTGCGAACATAGAATCTAAAGTACCAGATTTTTTATCTTTACCCGCAGTGTCAACTGGCTGTGAAACCCTTTTATACGATTTCTTCTTTTCTGTATTGAATGGGTCTAATTTGCGTCTTTTTAAAATCTTTTCACCCAAATCAGTTTCTTCAGCGTTTGCCCATTCCGAGTTGTTTCCAGTTCTGGAAGAACCTTTTATGTTGTCAGAAACCCACTCCTCGTTCGGTTCTATTTCATCATAATCTAAATCATCTAAACCACCAGCATAAGCGAAATTGTCAACATATTCTTCCACAGCATCAGACGGTTCGTACTTCATTTTATCACCACCATTCGCTTTGGGGAAAGATTTCGGCTCTTCTTCATACATGTCGCCAACATAATCCTTCATTTTCTTAGCGGTTTGAGCCAATGCTTTTTTATTCTCATCTTTGCTCATTCCCAAACTTTTCTCTGTAACCTTTAAACCTTCTGGCTTTGGCGCTTTATCTTGCACTTCCAATACAATTTCCTCAATCAAATCAATAAGTTCTGATTCTTTTAAAATTAGTTTGGATGGACTGTTTTCTTTTAAATGTTTTGGTTTGTTCGTATTGCCCTGTGCTTCCAATACAATCTCCTCAATCAAATCAATAAGTTCAGATTCTTTTAAAATTAGTTTGGAAGGTTTGCTTTCATTTAATGACCCCGCATTTAAAGCGAAGTTTATTTGCTTCAATAAACGATTATCGCTTGCGCTAAGTTTTTTATCACCAGCTCCTTTAGCAGAGAGTTCTTTCTTTTTTTTGTTTAAAAGGCTTTTGGATATTTTTTCACCTTCGGGGATACCAAGTGCTTTATGTAACGCTCCGGGTCTTTTAACAGCTTTTTGAATCCATTTACCATCCTTTTCGGATTTGCCCTCTTTGGTTTCGCCTCTTAACATTTTGAAGTCCTCAGCATCTATTTTGTTGTTCTTGTTTTTGTCCAATTTTTTCTGTTTCCCTTTCAATTTTTCATTAACAGCCATTTTAGATTGACTTTCTATTTCTTCTTGAATTATATTCTCTATAAATTTATTAATATCCATAACTTTTTTATAATAAATATCTTAATTAGTTTTTTTAATTCTTTTTAGGAAAACATCTGGTTTGGGATATTCCTTATATGGTTTAATTTTTACATTTGAACCTTCTCCTTTTCCTGAAAGATATTCAGATATTTTATCCAGTGTTTTATTGTCAGTTACTAAAATGTGTTTGTTTACAATTTCATCCCTAAAAAACATAGGGTAAACCATACCCGAATAAAGTGCCCCCATTTTTAAGAGCATATCTTTTAAATCATCAGTAACTGCAAAAATTACGTTATCAAACTTCAATATTTCTCTTAATGCTTCCACACCTTCTGATAGAGAATATGGGGCAAAATGCGAAATTCTAAAACTACCATTGGAAAGTTGACCTATTATATATGATTTTCTATATTTGAAAATATAAACAGGATAATTTGATGACACTAAATAATTTACAAAAGGATATAAACCTAAAACAGAATCTGGTCTTTTTCTGGACATAGCTTTTTTATATCTCTCCCATATTTTGAATAGAATATTCTTACCGAATAGATTTTCTAAATTAATTTCCTCCGAATCGTCATATATTTCATCAATTCCATTCATTATTTCCATACCTTCTTTTTTAAAAGAAGAACCTCTGAATAAATCTTTTTGAGTTAATGAACCTAAAAAACCAACTTCAGATTTTAATTTTTTTAAATAAATAGCCTTTCTCAATATAGCATTAACCCTGTTTTCTCGTATGGAATCTTTACTTTCATGTATTTTCAATGCGTTAATATCCCCTTGATTACAATAGGGAAAACTTTTACATTTTTCTTTTACTGTTACAAATTTTCCTCCCGGTATTTGTGGCTTTGAAGCCCCCCTAAAATCTTTTTTATTTGTAGATTTTGCCCACATTGCTGGGGTCTCATAAGAACCTACCGAACCACTACCCGTCGCTTCGTTTGCCTCTGTTTTTGAAAATAATGGTTGTGAATATTGGCCGGAAGAACCAGAAGATGTGGCTTCTGTTTGTTCTGATTTTTCGCTCAATTCTATAACCCAAACTTTTGGGTTTTTTTTCTTTGATAAAAGACCTGTAATCCTTGTATTGCCACCCAACAAGTAATATTCATCTTCATATTTTATTACAATAGGTAAACATATAACACCGTTGTTATAATGATTCTCAAAACGATTCTTCTTTTCTTTGGGTATTTTGTTTAAATCAAATTTTGTATTTTTCAATTTCTCGCTTACTTCGTCAAAGTTTACTACTTTACCTTCTTTTGACATTGATAGCCAATCGTTCATTGGCATATCTTCCAAAAACCTATACCTCTTTAATTCTGAAAACTCCCTTTCAAAATTTGGTTTTATATATTTTATCTTTTTTGGCTTTTCAGACTCTCCAAGCATTGATTTATAATTCATTAAATCTTTAAACCCAGTATTATTCCCGATTTCGGAAAAAGACTTGTTTAAAGAATCATCAAAAATTTTATTTGCTTTATCCATGAAGGTTTTTTTATGTTGTTATAATCTATCCTTCCCTTGAAAACCTAAATAGGTTATTTTAAAAATCATCATCAACCCCCATATCTTCATTTTCCCTATTCTCCATGAAATCGCCCCAACTGGTTTTTATGAATTCTTCATTATCTATGTCATACAAAATAGTTGTTTCATATGTTTCACCCATGTTTACATATAGCGCTATTATGTCGCCCCAATAACTTTTACGAAAATCTGAAGAGCGCAAAACTTCAACTCCATAACCACCTAACTTTTCGTTGAATATGTCCATTAGATTGCTAACCTCTTCATTTTTTAAATTATGTTTGTTGGCCATCTTAACCATTTTCTCAATGGTATCAAATTCTTTTTGTTCTTTTATGACCGATTTAACAATATTTGTTAAATCTTTTAATGTTAATTTCATAGCAAAAAATTTATTTATAAATATTTTATTTTCAATTAAGACATTCCTTAAAATCTTTTCTTATAATTCCATAATGGTTATCTTTTTCGTATAATAAAAAATCAGAAAAATTTGGTTTTTCTAATAGTTTTTTAAAATATTTTTGATAAAAATATTTTCTCACTTCACTCATATCACCAATCGTTTCATATTTTATTTGCACAATGTTGGGTTCTATTTTTTTAACTTCTTCAAATATTTTAAAAACAGTACCCAAAACAAGATATGGTTCACCAAAATTTGTTGGTTGAATAGTCCACATATCATCAAATTTAGCGGTTCTAAAAGAAGCATTTACAACTTTAATTGACTCATTAGGATTAGCACACCCAATTTTTTCATAGTAAATTTGGTCGACATAATCGTAATCAATATCAACTTTTATTCTATCAACTTCCCCTTTTTTATTCTTCACTTTAAAATAAGCAACATAACCATTTTTAGCCTCCAATATCTCATATGGTACAAAAGATGATGCTTCCCCCAATTCAAGTATTAGATTTTTATAATTTGATTCCAACAAATATTTTAATTGTGATTCAGTTATTCTAACAAACATATTAAGAATTTTTAAGCCTTGGTTCCCAATAGGAACGGTTCATCCACATAAACTGGTATAACTCCCTAAACATTCTGAGTGTTATGTCTTTTATATCGCCTTCAAGTTTACCCCTCCGCACCTCTTTCTGTACCCGGTCAATTAACTTATCCTCGAATTGTTTAATGGTATTGTTTTCAAAAAAAGACCTAACCTCTTTTCTGATAATGGTTTCTATTTCCTTCTTTTCTGTGCTAGTAAGTGCCATGGTTATAAAAATATAGCTAATATTGCAACAAAAACAGCGGAACCAATCCCAGTTTTTAGGTTGCGTTTTCTTTGTTTATCGAGTTCCTCTTTGTGTTCCAAAAGCATATCGTTCAAAGTAATATTCTTTTCTATTTCTTGGGCTATTTGCTCCATATAAACAAGTTCATTTGATTTATATGTAGATATAATCAACTCTTGCTTTAACACCTGCTCCTTCAAAACTGAAACTTCTTTTTTAGATAGCTCCAGTTGTGCAGAACAAGAATCACCTCTAACCAAGTCTTTGGCTACAAGTCTTAAAAATTTTACGTCAACGCACTTTATACTGTCCGTAGCGGTTTGCGAAAAAACTATCAAGCTCTGTAGAGCTAATAGTATCAAAAGACTTAATTTTCTCATAATAGTATTCTTTTATTATTGTTTTTTCCTTATCTGTGGATTCCAAAACAAGATTTAGAGAATCCAAGCCAACACCATATTCATAAATTTTATCCTGCATGGTTTTGTATTCATTTTTAAGAGAGTCTATTTTTTTAGATATGTCGTATAGTTTTTTATCTTTTTTATCCTCCCTAAGTCTTTTATGAGTGTCCAGCAAAAAATAAAATTGAACCCCCATTAAAAAAATAAACAAAACCCACAAATAACTATTTTTCATATCTTTGTTCTTTTTTATTTCTTACATTTATCACTTCACCCCATTTTTCATTGAATGTTGAATAATTATTTTTTAATTTACCTAAGAACTCATAAAATTCATCATCTAACTTCATGAGTTCACCATTTATATAAACCCCGTCGTTTTCACCAACTATATATACAAATTCTAAATCAAAATTTATTATCTTACCGCTCCACTCAACACTGTTTTTATAAACTTTTAACTGATTAAACTCGACCAAGTTTGTAACTTCATCTGTGAATTGCCTAACAGTAGTTAAAAAAGCGTCTTTTTCATAAGCCGTTATTTTGACATCTTTTTCACTATTTCCATGTAATACTATTATATTGCCCGACACATCATAACTCTGTTTGGTATCTCTTGCTTTATCCATAGAAACATCTGCTTCTGCAAGCAACCTTCTAGAGGCTTTTAATAGACTTTTTATTTCGTCGTAACTATTCATGTTCAAAATTTTTTCTAAAATATGATATATCAAATGCCGGGCTTACGTCAGTATAAATAGTGTCAAAATTACTCCTACTGATAATACCAGAAAATTTATGTACATTATTATCTTTAACATTATGTCCTATAAATATCTTTGGTATACCCATTTTTTCACAAATATCATTGACTAATTTTATCAATGATTCTGTTTGCTGTTCTGTGTAATTGTCCCAGTAGTCATAATCCCTCCATTTTTTGACATATGGTTTATCTTCTACCTTATCGCCCTTCCAATTAAAAAAAGCCTCTCGGTTTAAATCATATTCCAACCATCCCAAATTTTCCAAAGTTATTATTATAGCCTTTTTATTAGCATCTTCATCCTTCAGGAATTTTGAAGTATTTAATAAACCAATAAGTTGCGTAACATCGCCTTTTTTATCCACCAAAAAATGTGGATATTTTTCATATTTTTCATTATATCTATGCGAAAGGGAAGCCAAGTATTCGTTGGCTTCCCTTGAAGTATGAGAAATAACTATTTGTTTTTTGTTGGGATTGACTCCCAGAAAAGGTTTATACTCTGATAAATTAAACATTATTTTTTGCTATATCTCAAAACTTTTTTATCCTGTATAATAGGTTTCTCAATTAATTCTTGCTCTGTATTGTTTACCTCATCAGAGGTATCTTCTGATTCTTTTTCTTCGATAACAACGTTTATGGAATTTTCTTCTTTTCGCTCTTCGGCGTTTGACTCTTCTTTGTTATTGTTTTTTTCTTCTTCATTTTTTTTCATTTCGTTTATGAACTTTTCCATTTGGTCTAATTCATCTTCTGACATTACTTTGTAATTACCATTCTGCATCAAATCTTCTCTTTCCAATATGCCAGCAAGACGACTTAATTCCTCTATGTCAGGGGTTTTTTTACTTTCTTCAGTCTCTTTTATTTTTTCAGACAACTTTATAAGTAAATGAAGAAAAAACAAAGATATTGCTGGGAGAAAACCTCCCTCCAAGAAGGCCAAGACCCTTTTATGCCCTTCTATGTTTTCAGGTTCCACACCTAAGAAAACCAACAATGGGGAAACCAAAGAAACCCAATCTTTAAAAAGTTCGCTCTCAACATCAATGAATTGAAAGTTGTAAAATACGTTACCCACAAATTGTATAAACGTAACCAGAATAAATGGGAAGTATATCAACCTGCCCAAACCAACGGTAAAACCGGCCAATGCAGATAAAGCTGCCACCTCAATACCAACAGATAGATATATTGCCCAACTATTTGGGTTTGCAATTCCATACCAAGTCGTTACGTGGCTGATTGAAACGAAAGCCACTGCGATAATGGGAACTAAAAAAGCATAAAATTCAATACGTCGAATTAACTTATTCATTTTCAGTTAAAATTTTAAGTTCTTTATCAATTTCATTTTGTCGGTTTACATCCATCATTTTCCTGTCAGTAGCTTGAATCATTCTTTTTTCTGCTTCCAAACCACTAATTTTTAATTTAGCGTTTAACTCGCTTTTTGTATAAGTAGAATCCTTTATGAACCTGATGCTCCTTTCTATCTCGTCTAATTTTCTATCCTTATTGCAATTATTGAAGAAAGATAAAAGTAAAAGAATACCCATTATGGTATAAAAATTTTTGTCAAAAAATTTTTTAATTGTTTCCATTTTATGATTTTTTTTTTAAAAATAAATAGTTGTTAAGATATTATTATTTACATGAAATCAAATAATCCGGCTGATTGATGCCTGATTTCTCTTATAGCAGTATCTTTTATCTGCCTAATCCTTTCTTTAGTTAAACCTAACTCAGAACCTATCAAATCTAAATTTTTCTTTTCGCAGCCAATACCAAAGTAATATTTTATTATAGTCTGTTTTCTTTCGTCTAAACTATCTAATATCTTCATAAGTTTTCGACCAATTATGTATTCAGAAGATAATTCAGAGTCTGAAAAATTAAAAGTACCATCATCTACCAATTTTAAATTTACGTCTTTATCAACCGATATTTCATCTAAACAAACTTGTTTTGCTATATGGTTTTCGGAAAGACCATTTTCTAAAATATTGATTTGGTTTTTGACTTTTTGATATTCTTGAATTATATTGACCGGAACCCTTACAGTTCTGGAGTTGTCATTTAAAGATTGTAAGACAGACTGCATAACCCACCACTTTGAATATGAAATAAACCTTATATCCCTGTTCCAATCAAATTTGTCAAATGCTTTCATTAAACCAATATTACCTTCTGAAATTAAATCGGAAAAATCAATTCCCAAATTCTGATATCTTTTACATATAGTAACAACAAACCTTAGATTACCTTCAATTATTTCTTTTTTAATTAATTCTTTTTGGTAATCAGTAGTGTCTGGGTTTCTCATCATTTGTACAAGTTCTTTTTCTCTTTCATGAGTCATAACGTTTAATCTCCCAATCTCTTTCATGTATATAGATAATTCTTTACTCAATTCGTTCATGTTATTGACTATTTAAAATTTCAAGTTCATATGGCATTAAAGAATCCATACCACTCTCTTTTATTTTCTCCAAAATTTCATCAACTGTTGGTCTTATGTAATTGCAATATTCATCATCATTCAATAAAATAGTATCCCTTGAACCCAATTCGTGGTGGGCAAAACTATATTCATTGAAAACATCTACAAATACAGAATCTGAAATTTTTTTGTTAACTAATATTTGGAATATTTCTTTAGTTGGAACTTCGCTTATGATATAAAATATCTGATTTATAACTTCTTTTTTACCAACAGTAAAACCAGCCATTTCCATCACCACTCTTGGGTCGCAAGAAAAAGGTGCGACATAAGTCAAGTAATCAGTGTCTTCCGAGGTATTTAAAAAAATAACCCTTATCAATTTCATGTTCTCTTCCATAATTTTAATGTTTAACGATTCTAGAAATATTGTCAATTTTTTCCACTTTAATAATATGGTTAGCCCAGTTGTTTATTAATGGGTTAAAAGATATTAAAAGTATTTTGTCAAAATAAGATGTTAACTTCGTTAAAAAATTACCTAATAAATCCAAATATTCATTTGCAACTTTACCAAAAACTTCATCTGCTATCCATATGTTTGGTTTTGGTAAAGAACACACCCGGCTAAGCACAGCCCTCAAAGCAAGACTGGATATTGTTCGCTCATAACCAGAACCAGTGGACATGAGTTTTTCAACCCCAGTGTTGTTGTCTATCATAATAAATTCTACTTCGTTCTTATCGTTTATCCGTACTTCCAATTTGAAATAACAAGAATCTTCCAATAACCTTTCAAGTTCGGTATTTATGAACGGCAACATTGTTTTCATAATAAGTTTTGAAATGCCGTTTTTACCAAACAATTCAAGGTACATTTTGTAATTCTTTTCTACCTCAAACTCTTCATTAATTTTGGTGATAATATCCTCATTAGCCTGTATCTTAGCAATATTTGTTTGTTTTTTAACAGTTATTGCAGATATTTCGTTTTCAATAGTTCTTTTTTCACCTAATAATTCATTGATTCTCATTTTAGCTTTTATAACCTGCGAATCAATTTCATTATTCTTTTTAATCTTATCTTGTTCGGCCAAATACCTTGACATTTTATCTTCTAGTTGACCCAACTTAATATTTGAAGATTCCAAAAAAACTTTTGTTCTTTCAATTATAAGTTTTGTTTTTTCATATTCATCAAAATCTTTCTTAGCTTGGACAAATGTTTTTTCATTATTGACCAACTCTTCAATATTAGCCATGACAACAGAAAGCTCAGACTCAAATGCAGGTATGGAGTCAATTTTTTCCTTAGTCAACTTTGCTTCCATTATTTTTATACCACAATGTTCGCAAGATAAACCGTTACCAAAAGCAGTTTTCAAATCATTCAACTCCTTTATTTTGGATTTTAATTGACCTTCTTTAACCCTATAATCCATGAGGGAATCTTTCACTTTATCGTGTGCCTCTTCATCATAAAGCATTGTAGGGGCTGTAAGGACAATAGATTTTAACTCTTCTTCAAGTCTATTTGTTTCAAGTTTCTGTTTCTTTATTTCAGAATCAAGTTCTTCTGGCCTTATCTTCAAAAGCTCTGAATCAATGTCCGAATGTTTTTTGTCTAATAAACCATCTTTGTATTGTTCACCTTTTTGTAAGCGTTCTTCCAAATCCAATAAAACAGTCCTTTTTTTAACCTCCAAATCTTCAAATTCATAATTCTCCCTATTAAGCTGTTTTGTAACCTCTTTAACTTGCTCAACATTATAAATGTTTGATTGCATAGTTTTAGAGAAAGCATTGTAAATTTCCTTGGCAACCTCTTCTTTCTTTTTAATATGCTCCAAACCCAAAAAACGGCTAAGTATCATACCCCTTGAAGTGGGTTTTGATTCGAGCAATTCTTCCAGATTAGAAGCAGTGGTCATAATCGTCATCAAAAAATCTTCCATCGTACCAATGGAATTTTTTATGAATTGTTCTGTCTCCCTTCTTTGCTCGCCAGTTTCATTAAACATCTGCCCGTTCGGTAACAACCTGTTTATATCCAAAGAAGAAGAAACCGAATACGAACCACTCTTGTTCAACTCTCTCTTTATTGTCCTTGTAATTACATAGTCATTACCGTCTATTTGAATTTCACCCTGTACGAATACCCGGTTTGAATCTGTGTATTTGTTGAAGATATCTTCAGCTTTTGAAGATTTAGTTGTGGTATTGAAAAACAAATACAACAAAAGGTCAACACTCAATACAGACTTACCTCCGGTATTGGCTGGATTAGATTCAACAACAGTTAAACCATTGTATTCATCATAATCTATTTCTTGATTGTCACCGAAAGATAGAAAATTGCTGAATCGTATTTTTTTAATGTACCATTTTTTAAAATGGCTTACTTCTATGTTTTTTTCCACCATCCGGCTTTCTACAGCCTTATCTATGTCCAGAACAGGTTCATAATATTTCATTTGACCTTTATTCTGCAATATTGTGCGGATTAAATCATATTGTAAATTAACATCTGTTATGTCAGAAGATACGTCAACAACCAAATCAGACTCACCAGACCTATTTGCCTTAGTGATAATATTTACGTGCTTTGTATTATACTTCTTTTTGAAGTAATCTTTAACCCTATTTTTTCTTTCTTTGCTAAATTCTTCAGAATCTGATTCCCAAACCACAGTGATTATGGGGTTATCATAATGTTCCGTCGTTAGTCTTTTGTCCATTAGGTTCTTCGTTTAAGTTTTTATCCAATAATTTTTCAAATATTTCTTGCATTTTACTTTCCTTTTTCTTTTGGATATGACGCAAGGTTTCATATCTTTTTTTAAGTCTTAATTTGTGTTCTTTCTTTTTCTTACTCATAATTTTATTTTTTTTCAAAAAATTCCACAATAGTGTTTATAGTCCAAACTATCCCGGCTGAAAACATACCATCAAAAAATAGATACGAATATTGCATCCAGTAATTATAAAAATAAAAAGAGGTGGGTGAATATAAAAAATAACCCAAAAAGAATCCAACCCAAGTGCTTGTACAAAGCACACAAGAGGTTAGTCCATCTAAAAATAACCCCAAACTGTTTAGAGGGAAAAATGTTTTATTTTTCAAATATTTAAAAAAATCTCTAAGCGGTTGAAAAATAGAACCCCAAACAATTATGTTTGTTATTCCGTAAGCAATAAAAGCCCAAATAAATAATTCAATCATTTCCTTTAAGTTTTGAATTTTCGTTTTTTAATTTAAAAAGGGTATCTTGCAAACTTATCCTTTTATTTTCTGAATTGGTAAGTTTTTCCGATAAAATTTTTACTTCTTCGTTAAGAACATCTATTCTATCTTGAAGGTTCAAAACTTCTTCATTTTTTTTATCTGAATCAGTAACAGTTGCTTTATTTAAATCGCCATACTTTAACAAGTAAAAACCTTTGACTAAACATTCTGTTCTAAAAACTTCTATATCAATATTGTTTATTGAACAGAAATCAATCAGTTCCGATTCTATCTTGTTTTTATCATAAACCATTTTAATAATTCATTAGCTGTTCAGACTCCATTTCTATGTCATCTATGGAGTTAATTTTAAACTTTATATGTGGCCTTGGATTGTGGACGTCAACAAAACGGTATTCATCCGAATTTATTGTATAAATCCCGTAACCGTGTTTACTTATCCGCTCGCCCTTGTCTTGCTGAATCAAAGACCCAACCATATAACCTCTTTTACCATCTGGTATATTAAAAACTTGTCTTTTGTGAATATCCCCGGCTAAAACAATATCCATATGAAAAAACTTGCTTGGGTCGTAACCATCTTCAAATTGGAAACCCAAATCTGTGCTTAAACCATATATTCTACCATGGAATAAACCAATGTTGAAAAGACCCTCTGGTTTGCCCGGATGTAGATTATTCTCCATTAAAGAAAAAACGCACCAGTTTACGTTCTCATCTTCATAGATTCCCCGATTTTTATATAAAACTATGTTTTTGTTATCCATCAATTCCAAAATAACAGAAAGAGGGTCAAGTCTATCCGAATTGGTTTCCAAAAAATCGTGGTTTCCCAATATCATAACTGTTTTGGCGATATTGGAACACTCATTTAAAAACCAAGCCACAAAATCTACTTGCTCAGGGCTTATCTGGTTTTTTTGGTGAATCAAATCGCCGGTAAAAACAATTCGGTCTGGTTTTTCTTCTTTCCAGTCTTTTAAAACACCTTCAAGTATTTGCTTATACAAATCGTGGTCTTTGTTGTACTTGATGTGTAAATCACTAAAATGAATAATTTTGTCTATCATAAGTAACGGTTTTTTAACATTGATTGAAATTCTTCGTTCATATTTTTACATTCGTATAGTTTGTATGTATCGTTCATTTCATTAATCCAAACTATGTAGCATTTGCCAATTTTTATATTAGTGTTTTTTTCAATGATATGTTTGTATATACTCAATTGGAGTGAGTAAGTATTGAATTCACACTCTTCCAAGTGAGAGATAGGGTGTTTAAAATAATCTCGATACTGACTTTGAAAACTAATGTCTTTGTTTGTTTTCCAGTCAAATATCTGGTATTCGTTGTGCTTCTTATTAAAAAATAATTGGTCTACCATACCAGCTATTTTATACTCAGAATCATACACAACAAATTCACTCTTAATAGGGATTAAACTTTTACTTGAATCTGAATAGAATTTTTTAAAATGTACCAACATTTTTTCAAGTGCCAATATCATTGAATTACCCCATTTATTTTTAAGTTCTTCAACATCATATTCAAATATTTTGTTGGCATACCAATTTTCGGCAAAAGAGTGAAATGTCCTACCCTTCATACTTGCAAACTCCCTCATATAATCCCAATCCTCTATTACCTTGTTTACGTCTAATTTATGTTTTAGGGCATATTTTTTTGCAACATTTTCAGTATCAAATTTTGATTTGTATTCACCAATAAATGTTGTAACAGATGTGTGTTTGACACCATCTAATGTGTACTCGTGCGTAGAATCAACATACCTTATGTCTTTAAATTTATAAAGTTCCTCAAATATCATTATTTAATTATTTTAAAATAGTTTGAAACATTACCTTTTAAGGAGGCAATATCCTCTCCTTCTGGCAAAGATAACATTTTTATTTTACCCCACAACCTTCCAGCGTTTAATTCGTGATAAATTTTTTCGGCCTTTTTCTTAGCATCTGGGTCTAAACCGATAATAACGTTAGCCTTGCAATTGTTGTATATCTTTTCTAAAACTGAATGGTGCAATTCACTACCCAAAACAACTACCGAATTTTCAACAAACAATGAATCAAATGGACCCTCCACTATGTAGATATCCTTTTCCCAATCTATTAAATGCTCATTAAATAAAACATCCGTCTTAGGTGAATCACAGTTAAGATATTTTGGTTTTAAACTTGCCCAAGTTCTGGCAACAAAAAAATTAAGTTCACCATTTTTATCATAGGAGGGGAAAATTATGCGATTAGCAAATTTACCCTTAGTGGTTAAACCTATTTTATATTTTTTTATAATATCATCTGTAACACCCCTACTTCTAATGTATTTATTAGCCTGATTATGTGGTGGGTAAAAAGGTACAATATCCTCAAAACTAATAAAACCTTCTGGAAGTTCTACTTTATGTTCGACTTCCAATTCTTTATGAGTTGAATGACCAAAAAAAATCTTGTATATTTTTAAATCATCTTTGCTACCATGATTTTTGAAAAATTTATACAAAGAACCTTTATGGAAATCAGATTCCGGTTCACAAGACCAACAATGGTATATAGCATCCCCAATGTTTATTTCTAAATTGGCCTTGTTCCGACCTAAATCACAGGCGGGACAGTTAAAAGCATATTGTTGCCTTTTTTCACTTTTTCTTTTAGGTTCGCCCAAAATGTTAACTAACATTTTAAGCACTACTTCTTGAGGATTTGTATTCATTTGCCTTTTTTTGGCAAAGATATAACATTCCTACCAAATATTCAACATTTTCATATAACCTAAAACAGCACAGTAGGCGTCGGCCATATCAAAATTTTCTTTTTTTAATGTATTATTCTTTGTGTATAACCAACTTATCTGTGGTTCTCTCTTTGAAACCAAATCCCAAATAATCTTTTTTTTGTCAATATCTAATGGTAAACCCCCGAAAAGCACGTGTTTTCCCTTATTATTTTCTTGAACCAAGTGAGGAAAGGCAAACTTTCTGGCATTATATGTTGAGATGAAAACAGGGGCAACACCCAATATGTCATAAACTTCCTTACATACAATAGTATTGAAACGCATTAGGGTTCCTACTGTGTTGATATTATTGGAATTTAAAAGTGGTTCTTCAATTATTACAGTGTTAATCCCTAAATTTTCGTATTGAAGCAATTTATCCTTTATCGTTATACCTTTTAACAATAACTCCTCTACTTTATTTTCTGTCTTAACTTTAGTAATGGGAGATACATGGGTTAATTCCAATAAATTAGCAGTTTTGCTATCAAATAAAGCAATACCTATTGTTTTCGTTGAAACATCCAAACCTAATACTTTAGGGGAATCTTTTACAATATTTTCCAACATATTAAAAATCTAATTTTACCAAAAACTGTTGTATACCAACCCTTTTTTGAGGGGATTGCAGTTTAGATAAAACCATAAGTTCTTTGTCAGAATTGTAAAGACCAATTTCTGTTACATAAGGTGTTTTGTTTGTATCCCATGTTGGGTTTGAAGATAATGTGAACTGATTATTATTTAACGTTACTAAATAACGCATTTCGTAAATAGTTGCTGCAATATCAGTTTCTAAATTACCGTAAAAGAAATATTCGTCACCAAAATTCAATAAATCTATTTCACCATTCTCTGGTATGTTTATGTAATTAGATAGATTATATGCTACACCAGAATCATATTTATCATTATCAATTATAAAAGTGGTTTTTGTTAAACCAGATTGTGTTATATTTCCATTTATTGTCGAACCAGAAATTTCAGAGGTATAATCTATTTCTACCCAGCCATCGGGTGATGGTTTTTCTGTTGAACTTGTTTTCTGACATAATATTTTTATTTCAGATGCTGAAAAACCGCTAAGTCCAGATTGGTTTAAAAATGGGAACTCCGAACCGAACCTAAAAGCAACATTCTGTGAGATTGTGTTACCGCTTTGAGGGCCGTCAACATAAGAGTAGTAATTACAATGAAGGCTATTTGTAAAACCAGTAGAATCTAACCTATATGTTACCCAAAGTCTTTGTGTAGAACCGCTTAACATACCATCAGTTGCGCTATCAAAACATACGTTGGGTGCAATCAGAGAAAGTTTAGGTTCTGGTAATGTCCAGTTTCTATTTGATTTATAAGACAAGGCGGCTATTACCTCCTCATCGTCTATAATAACTAATTGTTGGTCAGGAAAAACTTTACCTATCCTGTTTAAATTATTGTTGGAATCGGGGTTAGTATCCCATAGATGATAATATCTAATACCGGGGTCGTTCATATCTGGGTTCTTTGAAGACCTGATATAATAAGGGATGCATAAATCATAAGCCGGAGGGTCTATATAAAAAGTTTCCCCTACTTTGCTACCATCTGATTTATGCCACATTAATGTTGGTATGTGTAATTTAAAATGTCTGGCAGAACCCGTATCGTCTGAAGGGTCTGCTTCATCGTAAGGTACTGTGGCAAATTTTTCGCCATATACATTATCTATGGATTGATTGGTATAATGTATTATAGCAATTGCTTTTTGGTTTTCTGGGAGAACTTTTATTTTTTCTTTATACGAGTTATAGTGGTACACTTCACTTGTATCTGTGCCGCCACTACTGCTGTTGTAGCCCAAAAGTTCTTTTGTCCCAAGATAAGAAACCGAACCATATTTTAAATAATTTTCGTGTGTAGTGGAAAATAAACCAGCAGGACTTTCAGACCAAGGTATATTCATATTCCACACTAATGTATCCTCATTAACTGATAAATCACAAACAGACTCAAAATTAAGAGTGTCCGTAGACCAATTAGGTAAAGGAGTTACCGTATCATATAATTCCGTCATTCCAGACGGATAAATTAAGCATCTGGCATATTGTCCGGGTGAAGATATACCTGTGTATATAGGGGATTCACGGTCTAATCCAACAACCCATGGAGTTTGACCACTATTTCCCGTGGAAGGTATTAGTGATTGTATTTTATATGTTAAAACTGGAACATTTGAATTGTAAGAACCGCAACTCTCGTCATTTAAATATAAAACCAAAAAATCACCAACAGAAGGTGTTCCAGTAGTAGGTGAACAAACATCCAATGTTAATGTTATTCCGGTTTGCCCAGATAAGGTAGACATATCTACCCTATAATTAGATGTTATTGTGTACGCAGAACTTGTTTGAGCCGTCCAACCAGTAGTTCCCCCGGTAAGGAAAAAACCCTTAACACCTGCTGAATTATAAACTGTCTCTGAGCGAGAATCCAAGTATGGGATTCCATAGGTGTTGCCGCTAACAGAATCAAGGTAATAAGGGTATTTAATGTTTTCTTTGTTTGATTCTGGAACTCCTGTATCATTTTGTGCATTGAAAGATGGTATTAATATGTTATTATTTGATAGCGCGAAGTTTTCAGATATATTATAGAAAACTTCACTATCACCTATTTGGAAATAATTTATGTTGAAATTACCCGTAGATATTCTTTTACGGCCAACATCTGTTATTCTGGTGTTTAAGAGACCGGAAGTGTTTTTTATTATATAACCCATGTGTTTTCTTTTAGCAAACTTGTCCGGTCGGTAAACCTACCATACCAGAACTATTTAAATAATAAATAGTTCCGTCTTCGGTTCTTATATAGGAATATCCAGTGACTGGGTTGTTGTTTGAGTCGTAAATAATTATACCTGATGTTATGAAAGGCGCACTAGATGAGCCGGAATTGGGTGTTATTATCTGACATATTGTGGATAAATTATTTGAAACATAGTATTGCATTGGATACCTAGAACCTGTGAAATTACCAGTACTGTTCGAGGCTGTTAAGGTATGTTTTTGGACTAAATATTTTTTAGTGGCATCAACAAAACTGCAACAAGAACAACCAGAATAATTAGTTACCGACGTGTTTAGGATAATATCTTGTTCTATCTTTGTGGAACAACCATTATCTGAAGATTGTGCGTTTGTAATACCTATGAAAGATGTGGTCTTACCTGAAATAATATCACCACCATGAGCTGTTATGGTATATACTTGATAATTTGTTTCGTTTGTTATGGTATTATCTGGACAACCCGGCCTATTTAAAACACCACTTGGTGTTGTAATATTAGTAGCTGTTAGTTGTGTGTTATTCTTATAAACTAAATTAGTAGAATAGCCGCTAGATTGACCGGGTTGATATTGATATGTCCAAGTACCTATTGATAAATCAAATGTATAAGTGGTTCCAGATGGTATTGAAGGATTTGATATTATTCTCCAACTAACCTCCCTGCTATCATTAGTTATATCTCTACTACCAATAATTTCTACATCAAGAACATAATTAGTCTGACTTGCATTATATGCCAAAGAAACAATCTTACTTGCTGTTTTACCAGACTTATCTAATACAGAAACAACATATGTACCATCACAAAGATTATTGAAAATGCTGCTAGGTTGATAAGAAACTCCGTTATTTAGCGAGTAGGCATATGGCGTAGAACCACCAAAAGCATTAGCTATTATAGAACCGTTACAATTACCTAAACTTTTACAAGTTACATCGTTTAAATTCAAAATCAAAGATAATGGCGTTCCGCTGCAACTTCCTTGTAAAACACTAACAGAAGGTGTTGAATTAGAACCCGCTAGATACCAACCATTATCGGGTATGGTAGAATTTGTTTTAGATACCAATAATCCATTGTATATTGTTAAACCACTTACTTCCCATCTATTTTGAGTTTCACTCCATATTATGATGTTTTCTCCGTTATTAAAATTCCATGCTGGTTTACCTCCGCTAAAACCATAAAAAGAAAATTGTCTTGGGTTAAAGACCTCATCTTGAGATACCACACTCAAACATAAATTAGGGTAACTAGAACTTGGTGTTATAGTTGGGGTGTTAGTTGGGGTAGGTGTTGGTGTGGATGTTGGAGTTATTAAAGTAACAGTTGTTGATGCGCTGAAATCGCCATAGTTATCCACAACTGTTACACTATAATCGCCAGATGGTAAATTATTTATAGATTGTTCTCTATGGCCGCTAGACCAATAAAAATTATATGGTGGAGTACCGCCACTGACAATTATACTTATATTACCGTCCGAAGAAGTTGATGTTGTTGGGTTATTATATGTCGCCGATATCCCCATTGGGTATAGTGTTACAACATCACATTCATTACCTATAACATAAACTGGTGTTGGGGTAATGCTGGGTGTTATAGTAGGGGTTGGCGTATTAGTTGGTGTTACAGTGGGTGTAGGAGTTAAAGATTTTGTTACCGACGGTGTGTTTGTTATTGTGGCTGTTGGGGTGGGGCTGGCATTTTGGGTCATAGTAGGGGTTGTAGTAGGTGTATTCGTAGGGGTAATAGTAGGGGTTTGTGTGGGGGTGGGGGAGGTAGAATCGCACGACCCGACAATTGCAACATCTATTAAATTACCATCTGGGTTATATTGAAAAGGCATGTTTGAACATGCACAGAATTCTGTATTATCGCCCGGTTGTATAGTAACATCTATTGAAGAACCCACGGAACATTCTGTATATGTTATAGTTACCGCATAATTACCTTCGTTAGTTAACCTATATCTTTGACAGTCAATACCCTCGCAATAAGCCATATTAAGTTACATTCGTTTTTCCTGTTATTGTGTAACCATTACCATCCAATATCTTAATCATGTATTCGTCAAAAGTATCATTCGGCTTTGGTATAATGAAATTATAAGGCACCGAATTTACTCTGTTTATATAAAAACATCCATTCCCATATGGGTCGCATATATAAATATCATATGGTGTTGTACCAGTTACTGAATTTATGGTTACTTCTAAAGGCATTAACAGTTATTACAATTTTCAAATATTATTTGACCTGAGCCGTTAAAATAATTACCTTGATAATTTATTTGTGTAATATCTATTGGGGATAAATACGATGATGGGAAAACACCCATATACTCCCAACAGTTATTATCACTATCTTTAATTACCTTACCAACAGATAAAGTTAAAGAATGTGGTTGAGTTTGACTTATTTCTATAACACCTGTTTGACCAACCAAAACATTACAAGTCCTAAATACATATACCATATTAGAAGATAATGACGGTGTTGGTGTTACAGTTGCGGTTATGGTTGGTGTTGGTGTAGAAGTCATCGTTGGTGTTGGCGTAGGGCTAACAAAACAAGGTGTACAACCACTATACAATGCTAAAATTTCAGATATATTCGTATTTGGACTTATATTTGCATCATCACCAATATACTCCAAACAATAAATAGCCCCGCCAATAGAAACTTTAGCCACTTGATTTAAAGTAATACCAGAATTATTATATATAATATTTTGTCCCACATAATATAAATCACCCGTATTGCAATCCCTCATAACCATTGATGCGGTAGGTGTAAATGTTTTATCAAAAAGCGTAAAACCAACCAAACCAGAAGCTGAAACACTTTTGATAGAACTTGTGGTGGGTGTTGGGGTTGGTGTTTTTGTGGGGGTTGGGCTTGCGCCACTTATTGTAAAATTAACACCTAATTGCGGATAAGGCGTTTTTGTTGGTGTAGGTGTAGGTGTATTCGTAGAAGTAACCGTTGGTGTTGGAGTAGGTGTGGGTGTTTCTTCAAAATCACATTCAAAATAAGCGTTGAAATCAACAGTGTCATAAGGTAATGGAGATGGTGTTACGGGGGGGCATACCCCCAATATAAAGAAAGAACCAAATAAGTCTGGACATGGGCTTACACATGGGTACGAACCTTTTAATAGGCAAGTACCGCCCAAAGAAGAAGATAAACACCATTCTTGGTTATTAAAGTAAATAAAACCGGATTGAACACCGTTACCGCTATAATATATTTTTGAATTATAAGTGCCACCAGATTGATATTGACCGGAATAGCCAGATAGTGGTGGTAGTAATGTCCTAAAACAATATTCGGGTTCTTGACAAGTCTGTGGTGTGGTTGTTGGGGTGGGTGTGGGCGTTGGTGTTGTTATTGGAGTTGATGAAGGGGCCGGGGCTAAACAAGCGGCACAATTGGTATAGTCTGGGGAACCCAAATCAGGACCTCCGGGTCCTGAAAATTCCACAAAAGAATAACATTCCCCATTATAGACATAAACTGCACCATTGAATGCCGTTTCTTGGTCTACTGAGCCATAAAATATTGAAGAATCCGAACATTTATAAAGTAAAGCAGGGACTTTACAGGTGTCAACACATATACTACTGCTTATTTGTATACCAACATAAGGTTTTGAAACATCAACACAAACGTTTGTTCCAGAACCGGTTCCGGTTATTAGGTCGCCACAATAGTTATAATAAGACCAACCAGTAGAACCAGTGGTTACACCTGAAAATCCGGGGCAAGTTGCTTGCTCTACAAAAGTATGTGTTGAAAATGAATATATGCTACCAGTATCTTCATAATCTATAACTGTAGCATATCCTGTATATTGTGGGCCACTCACATAATAAACAGAACCCGCTATTAAAGTATTGCTAAATCCGCTAAACCTAAACTTAGCTCCATCTACACCACATTCCTGAAAAGATACTATAGAGTCGCAACAACCTTCAAGTTCCATGCTAACAAAGAATGAAGTGGTTGTAGGACTACCAGAAGAACAGACAATAACAACTTCATTACCCCCTATATTTTCGGTTATCGGAGAACCGTCAAGACAAGAATAATAGGTATAAGATTGTTGAGAAGCCGATTCGTTTGTTACAAACCAAGAACAACAATTACTAATACAAAAACTATAATCACAAGTAATAGAGCCACCAGCGGCCATTTATGTTTTTTTTAATAAATAACTACATTATTGCTTTTTTTTCCAAAACCTCTTCTATTTTTCTTATTACCATATCAGATGTTATTTTTTTGCTACACTCAAACATCCTTTCAGTATTTTTATGTTCTGGACACCAAAGCCAATCTGAAGGGTCTAATCTGTATTTGTTAAAACAGCCAGAACATGTATTTTCTGGAGCTTCCACACGAAAACAATCTGAAGGTTCTGTATATACCTCTGAAAAACCTGATATAAGAACAGTGGGTGTATCGCAAGCCCAAGAAAGCCAAGATAAACCACTACCAATACCCAAAAATACTTTGGATTGAACCAATTCATCAATAACACTTTCCAGAGTTCCGACTGGGTGTTTTTCTGCACCTTTTGGGTAATAATTTCCCATAAAACCATCCTCTTCTCTTGATAGTATTTTAACAGTATAACCGTTTTCTACACACCAATTAACAACTTCCTGCCAACCGTTTTCATTGTTCCAATATTTGGCCTGAGCTGTGCTATGAACACCTATTGTTATTTGTTTTTTCTTTTCTAATTTACTCTTTCTTATTTTTGGTTTTATCTCTTTGAAATCTAACCCTAATATATCAGATGCTGTTTTTTGTAAAGGTTGTAACCTAAAATTTATTGGGTTTCTATCATAATCTATTTGACCATCTTCTTTATAATACCAACCAATTCTATATAAAGCAAATAAGTTATGGACAGTTGTGCCGGGTTCTACGAAATCAATTTTTTTATATTCATCAATGAATAGGTTGTTATGGAAAGTAGTGCAAATGACCTTACATTTATGTTTAACCCTAAATTCTTCAACGTATGGTATCCAAGCTAAAGTGTCACCCAAAGATGAGGATTCAAAACATATAAATACATTTTTATCTTTAAATTCTGGTATTACGTAAGATTTTATACTATTATTTGTATATTCTATTTTCCAGTCAACGAAAAATTTTTTATTTACTTTTGCCCAATAATTTTCTTTTAATTTTGATTCATATTCCAATTTATCTTTGTTGTAAAATTTAACTACACATTCCCCATCCCCACCTCTATAATTAAAAGTGGCCCCGTCCACAAAGTTAATATCAAAATTAAAAAAATCTTTTACAATAATCGAATCATTTTTAGGTATTTTATCATATATATTATGCACATAAATATTTTCATTATCTAGTATCATATCATTAATTTTTTTTGCTAAATCAACATCTTTTACACAATGAAAACCTATTATTGAAGATTTTTCATAAGGCATGAAAGATTGGTATAACTGACCTAAGTTATAATCGTTTAAATTAACCTCTGTTTTATATTTTATAAATTTATAATTATAGAAAAATTCTACATCCTTATCGCTTAATATATTTAATGCAAAGAAAAAATACTTAGGTTTAATTTTATTTTTCCACATTAAACAATTTAAAATTAGTTCATCATGCAAAAATTCTTTTTTTCTTATATCATTTATATCTACACTTAGACAGATATCTCTCCACTCCAAAAATAAATTATAGTGTTTATTCGAAAATAACATAACATTTGTAACGCCATGCGGCCATTCTTGTTTTGTTATACCCATAAAATTACTTAAAAGAGGGCCGGGAATCAAAATCTGATTGTGTAAAGTATAATCCCAATATGATTTGTGGAAAACTGGACCATCTTCAATATATGATAAATAATTAAATAAATCTTTTATTGTTGGCCTAACTTGAATATCTGAATCTATGAAAGCAGCATTACTATATCCTCTTTCGATTACATCTAAAAAAATTAAAGGTTTAACAAACTGCATGTATTGCGGGTCTTCACTGTCATAATCAATATTATAATTTATATTTTGTAAATATGAATATTCTAAATTTGATTTATAATTTATGGTGTAATGTAATATATCAAAATTAGTATAACGTTTAAGACCTATGATTAACTGTTCTGTTAGTTTCTCAAAAGATTTATTTGATAATAAAACAAAACATTTTGTCTTATCAAAAAAAACTTTTGAAAAACATGTTTTGTTTTTTTCATAAACATCTACAAATAAGGATTCCGACTCCCAATTATCCCTGAAAGCATAATTATTTAATTTTAAAATTATCTCACCACCATTTGGTAAATTAAATTCTTTATCAAGTAATATGTTATAAAATATATTTTTTATTATTACATAACATTTATGTAAATCATGTTCTGTTACATTGATTATTTTTACTTCGTTCCCATTTATCTCCACATGGACCTTATCTCCAAGCATATATAACCCCCATTTTGTTTCCGACAATAAATGGGTCTGTAAAACTTCCCCAATTGTCTAGTTTAAATTTAAAATCGTTTTTAGAAAGTTTTATTAAAATATCCATAACCTTAAAATTTTCATTGTTATGAAATTCTATAATCATTTTGGATATTTTTTTCAAATTAATATCGCTTATTGTTTCAAAAAAAGAATATTCTGAACCCTCAATATCTATTTTCATTAAATCTATATAATCTTCATCGATATATTTATCTATTAGAGTATTTGGTGTTATCCCTTCTACTTCTGTTTTTTTTCTGCCTTCAAGATAAACACCGTTTGCATCTAAATAAAATAAACTGGAAACAACGCTCGCAGACTCGTCGGAATAAAAATCAACAATACCGTCTTTGTCGCAAACAGCATATGGATATATTTTAACCAAACTACTTTTTGAATATGCGTTATTTAATATTTCAACATTGTAACGGTCGGCATCGATTAAGTAGCATTTTATTTTATTTCTTATAAAGTAAACACTACCAAAACCAAAATTTGCCCCCAAATCAACATAATTCCTAACATTTTTTAAAGATAAATCAAAATTCTCATTTTTATATAAATCAAATTCAGATAGTTCAGAATATTCATGATATTTCATATCTTTTGAGTGTCTAAAAGTGTTAAAACTCTTAATTAAGGGTTCTCTATATTCAAAATCTTTTATACCATAATTTACTCTTACTTTATGGTTTTTATAATGATATTCTATATACCAGCCATTTTTACTTAGTTTTATAGAGTCTTGAAAAGGAGGTACAAACCACATTGTAATACCACAGTTATGTACAAAATTATCAATTCTGTACATACATAAATCACTATAATAATCAAAAATCATGACATTACCCATGAAGTCGTTTCCATTGTTTGTACAATAAAATTTGTTTTCGTCAATTGAATACCAAAAACTAAAATCATCATATTTGTAAGCCACAATATCCATTATATTGTTATCCCCAAAAAAAGATTTTTTATCTTTATATGAATATATTTTATTTTTAAAAGAACCGGATTCTATACTTTTTTCCCAACATTTTTCCAATATGTTACTGTCGTTAAACATATCATCTATATTTCTATAAAATTTTATGTTATTTAATAAAAAATCCACATTAGCAAAAAATGAATGGGTTCCAATATAACAATCACCCCAGTGACATGTAACTAAATAATATTCATAATTTTTAATCCAATCGTAAAGAGGTACAACATCTTTGATTGATACATCATAACATGTTTTAAATGTCCAAGAGACACCTTTCCATTTTAAATGTTGCAAACCTAATTCTATTAGATTACTCTCAGCTACACCATGCGAATATTTTCTGTTGTCTACAATGTTTAACTGTTGATATATATAAAAATCACATAAAGCTATAATATCAGTTGGTACGTCGTATGAATGAGAACACAATACAATATATATGTTCATTTGAGACAACGCATTTAACGTATCTCTAAGCATATCATCACTATTTGGAGAACTTTTATGATATGTTATTATAAAACCATTTTTAATATCTGTCATCATTGTATATTTTATCTAAAATGGAATATCCACCCACTTGTTTAGTTGGTGGATTAATAAAAATTCCTATTTTGTAATTATTTAAATTTTCAGAAAAGAATAAATCCGTTACATTCCATTTACTTGTATTGTAAACATTTTCTATAATTTTATATGATTTTTCTGGTATTAAATAAGCGTGGGCACCATAAAACCTATTAACAATGTAATAGTTTTCCTTTTCTTCTATTATATTTCTATTGTTGTGAAAACCGAAAGAAAATAATAATAAATCATCTTTTTCAATTTTTTCGATTGCAAAATTTGTTAAATCAATGAAATAATCATATGAAATATCAATTACCGCATCGCACTCGAAAATAAATATATAATCTGATTTTAATTTAATACCTTCCTCAAATGCTTTTCTGTGTCCTAAGTAACAACCATAATGTGCTGGAGTTAAAGTATTTCCCGGTGTATATGATATCCTATCTGGGTATTCACAAGTATCTTTCGGGGGTAATTCCGTAAACCTCTTACTAACAATAGGTTTATATGTGAAACCAAAATCTTTTAATTTTGTTATAGATTGCATAGATTTTATTTCCCTATCCACATCAATGTCTGTTAATATATGCAGCGCAGTAATTTTTTTATTTTTTGTTAACTTAAAATGGTTTAAAATTTTTGTGTAAGCATCAGGAATATCTCCATTTATATAAGTTGCTAAAGAATCGTACTCATTACCATAAGTTTCTAATTTTGTCAAGAATAAAGGTAGACCAAAAGATATTGCCTCTTTAACAGCTATTGGTGATAATTCAAATAAAGATGGAAAATAGAATAAATCACTGGCTTTGTAATAATCTTCAACTTTCTCCCTTTCCCCGTGCCATATACAGTTTTCAGGTATAGAATCCATCAGCGGTTTCCAGTATTCGGAAAAATTATCAGCTTGATTGCCAACAAAATGGAACATTATATTTAAACCTAAACATTTTTTAGCCAACTCTATTATGTGAGATTGGTTTTTCCATTCGCAAAAAAGGCCAATATGTAAAACGTGATAATAATTTGGGTCAAAACCCATTTTTTTCTTTGCCTCTTTTTTGTTGTAATCAACTTTTTGAATTGGATATTCCCATATATCGCAAGGTATTAAACCGTTAAAATGTTCTACAAAAACATTTTTAGACCAATTGGAAACTAATACAAATTTATCCGCCAAAAATTTTAATTTTTGGGATTGAGTATGGGAAGAATGTGTTGTTACTACAATATTATAATTTCTTCCTTTTGAATATATCTTGTATAGTATATTGTGTTTTATAAAACTTTCAGGTGTCTCTTGAAAATGTATAATATCTGGATTTAATGTATTCAACAAATCAATAACAACATCCTTATTATTCGGTAATGTAATTAATTTATCGCCAAGTAGTGATTTTATTTTATTTTTTTGAACAACTAAAATACCACCAGTTATATCCTCCCATTCTATGCAATATATATCAAAATCATTTTGGAATGATTTTATTTGAGCTAATAGATATTGTGGCATTCCGCCAGTGGAAAGATGCGGAGCTATATAAATTAATTTTTTCATGTAAAAAAAAATCCTAACTTAACATAAGTTAGGATTATTAAAATTAAATAGTTGTTTTAGATTAATTAATTTTTTTAAATTCATCTAAGCCTTAGAGTAAATGTATTTTCTACATTGCGGAACACCCGCTCCCTCACCTTGTACAAGTCCGTATTCTGTCCTATGGCCGGGTAGCCCACAACGCGGAGCATGGTATCGGCATAGGGGAGTAATCTGTATCCAGCATTGCCGAAAAGTAGGCGTAAGTTGCCCGCCGCGTTCTTCACCACATCTGCCGGGACAAAAGCAGCGCTACCAATTTTAACCTGTGCGTCGCCTATCAGTTGCCCCTCAAAAGCAGCTTGCATCGCCTCATCAAGCCCACCTAACCCGTTAGCCTTCATTGCCGCATTGACTTGCTGCCAGTCGGCTACTACCTGTCCTTTTTTCATGGCTTGTACGGCGTGATAGGAGTGTTGCCGTACCAAGTCCACCTGCCAGCCTAAAAGCGCGCTACGGGCTTGCAGGGTATCGCCTATGGGTAGTTTCTCCAGCCTACCGGACAAGTCGTCGAACTCAAAATAGGTATTGCGGATGAATGTCCACGATGTAACCGTCCTGCCTTCGACTGTGCCCGTGGTTTCATAGCTTTCACGCGTCAGCCATACAGAATCGCGAACCAGTTCTTGGGCGTTGGCGAAGAAGGGGGAGAGCAGGAGAAAGAAAAGTATGCGTTTCATATTACTTGTTTTTAAGTTGTTCGATTTCTTTTTTCAGCGCTTCGATTTGCGCTTGTTGTTCTTGTATGGCTTTGGTAAGAAGTGCCACCATATTGCCGTATTGAAGCGAATAGGGCTTGTTTTCATTATCGTATACCACATATTCACTAAGCCCGGCGTCATTCACATCTTCGGCGATAAAGCCCGCATTGGCTTTCGTATCTCTGTTGTATGTGTACCATTTCGGCATTAGTTTCATCACATCACCTAAGCCCTTTTCGTATGGCGATATGTTGTATTTGAACCGCTGCGAAGATGTTGCTTCTCGAATTATGCCATTGGCGTCTACGCCTATGTTTGTAACTCCCGCCGCCGCTGGCCTATTGACATACTTGATTTCGCCGGATAGGTATGAGCCGCCTGCCACTTGTAAATTATAGTTGCCGTTATCCGTTGCTGTGCCTATGTATGTTTCCCCGTACTGAAAAAACGTTTTAGTCGTACTACTATTCCCTATCGTGGTGGTGTTTGACCCGTTGCCGCGACCTTGATAGCCAATTACAACTTCCCCGGTATTGCCAGAAGCTGCAGAAGGTCTTGCATCATACCCTATTAGGATTGAGTTATCAAGTTTGGTGACGTTGCTGCCAGCAGTATTATATCTTCCAGCTTCGTTTCCAATTATCGTATTATTAGCTCCGTCTATATTATTGCGAAAGGCAAAAGCACCCAACGCAAAATTATTTGCACCCGTTGTATTAGCAAACATGGCTTGCGGACCTATGGCGGTGTTATATTGTGCGCTTGAATTGCTCTTTAGCGCGTCTGAACCGATGGCGATGTTATACGAACCTGATGTGTTAGAGTTAAGTGCGAATACGCCCAGTGCTGTATTGTTTACTCCATCTATGTTATTCTCTAATGCTGCACCACCAAAAGCCAAATTGTTGTTACCGCTTGTGTTTTTGCTTAGAGAATATGAGCCTATGGATACGTTGAAATAACCACTTGTGTTTGATTGTAAAGCATTAAGCCCTATCGCAAGCAAATTACCTTGGTCTGTATTTTCTTGCAAGGCATTAATCCCTAACGCAATATTGCGATATCCTGTGGTATTTTTTTGAAGCGCGTTAGAGCCTATGGCGATATTGGCGTCAGACCATGTGGCCAATGCGTTTACCCCAATAGCTATACTAAATGAATTATTTCCTGCTCCTCTGCCAACTCGTATGCCGTTAATAGTAGCATCTGAACCAGTCCTGATGCTTGTTGTGGTGCGTATGCCTCCCGTTACCGTCAACGCGCTATCTCCAGCCGCCGGGCTATTGAATATCCCTATGCGGTTGTTCGCCTGTATCAAGATAGCCGACGTATCCAACAACCCATTTGCATCGAATTTCGCAAAGCGGTTGGCAAGTCCAGCTGCCGGGCTTCGTGCGGCGTTCACAGGTTCGCGCCAGCCTGAAACGCTGTACCACTCAAAATTAGCCTTATCGGTGTTGTATCGTATATCGCCGTTTGCACTCGTGCTTTGTTGCGCCGTCGTTCCCACAGGTATCCTCACCGCGTCCGTCGCGGAGATGTGGAGGGAGCGGGCGGGGGATGTTGTGCCGATGCCTACGCGGCCTGCGTCGGTAATCCTGAACCTTTCGCGAAAAGTAACCGCATTGCCAGCCGTACCAGTAGCCATATTAGAGAAAGCGAAATCCCCTGTGCTTGTAAAACCAAGCGAAGCGCCGTAATCGCTATTACGGTATCGCCATGTAGTACCATCGTAGTATATATTCCAGTTCAATGATTGTGTATTGCTTCCGCTCCTATCGCTTATTTCAATTGGCCCACCTGCATTTCCCCCGCTATGCCTAAACCGCGCTATTCCGTTCACATCTAATGTCCTGCTTGGCGCATCCGTACCGATGCCAAAAGTACCATCCTCTTTTACCCTGAACCTTTCACGAAAAGTGGGCGCACCTTCGGCTGTGCCCAATGCGGTGTTAAGAAAGGCCAAATCGCCTTGATTCCCGAAAACGAATAAAGAACCATAATCGCTATTACGATACTTCCAAGCCGAACCAGTCCAATATACGTTCCAGTTGATACCCTGCGAAAAGGTAGAATTTCTATCGCTAATCTCGATAGGTCCGCCACCTGAGCCGCCATTATGACGAAAACGCGCTATCCCGTTCACGTCTAAAACTTGTTCGGGCGAGGTTGTGCCTATACCTATCTTGCTACTGCTTTCGTACATTACGCTATTCCCCAACGTCGTATCCGTCGTGTATTTCGGCAGGTATCCGGAAGTTCCGGACAGCTGGTATTGACGGACAAAGACGGACGTATCGGATGCCACTATCCCCGCCGTGGTGCTGGCTTTCCAGTAGCCCGCCGTACTGTCGTAGCGCAACACGCTGCCACCTACACGCCCCGTCGTATCCACGTCGTGTAAGTCGCGTAGCGAAGAGCCTGCGTCTATGCGCACGGCTAACGTGCCATTAGCAGCACTATTCACGACAAAGGCGATAGGTAGTTTAAGATACCCATTGCCCGGCTCTGTCTGCGTCAGCCCGCCCAACGTGTCCACGTCCGCATATAATACCGCGCCCTCGGTGTATGCCGTGGTGTTCACCTGTCGGATTTTCCCCTGCGTCATTACGTAGCCGTCCGCACCAACAGCAATGTCCTGCATGGCGATACCTAAGACGTACATCGCGGGTATTGAACCGTTGGCTATCATGTGCTTTACCTTGATGCGGCCGGATGCGCCTAATGTGCCGCTTGCGCGTACTACTGTGCCTTTTGGTATCGTTACGCTGGTATCGTTGCGCACGTACCATATACCGGGGAGTATGGGGATTTGTACGCTATCCACGCCGCCGTATTGGAGATACCCTTTGTCGGCGCTGTATTTCAGTTCTTGTTCGGATGCGTCGCCCTCGTTGATGTTGAAGGTGATGGAGTCGAAGGGCATAGTTAGACCACCGCCCACAAGTTGCCATGAACCACTGACGTAGCCGTACAAATCGCCATTATCTGTATCCATGTACAGCCAAGCATTATTCATGCCCGTAGGCGTGAACGTTGGGGCGCCTGCACCCCGGTACACAAGCCCGTCGCCTGTGGTCTGCCAACCAAGCCGTATTTTGGTGCCGGCTGATGGATACTGGGCATTAAGAAAAAAAGAACAAAAAATGAATAAAAATAGAAATATATTTTTCAAAATATACTATATTTAAAATTTTAATTCCAAATAATTAAAGATTATTTTGAACTACCCAACCATATTCAGTAATTGGGTTTTCGGTTGTTTTTATATAAATATATTAAAACCAAAAAAAAAATCACAAACATAAAGAAGAAATGCCATCCCTATTTGTTACTGCAATATAGTTTACATTTGATATACCTTGAACAGAAGTGAAATTACCACCATATATAATATCCAAATTATTTTTTACATAAATGGCATAAACTCCAGCAACTGAATATATTTCCTGATTTTTGAATTTAGGATTTCTAATAGTGGTTCCATTTCTTAGGTAAATCAAACCGCCATAGTTTTCCGCACCATAGGTATCGAAAATACCACAAACAAAAATTTCGTTTAAAGTTGAAGGGTTTACTAAAGCAACTTTCTGAATATAAGCCCCAGATGTAAACTGTGATGTTACAAAACTAGAATTTTCAGAACCTGTTTGGGTCAAATAAACTATTGAATTTCTACTTGCTCCATTAAATGTTGTGAAAAATCCTGCGATACAAACTGTTTGGTTTCCTGTTACCACCACATCGTTTACCGCTGGATTAGCAGTACCACTAAAACCAGAACCTATATTGAACGATGTATCTATTGTGCCGTTCATATTTAACCTAACAAATCTGTTATGTGTTGCAGCGCTATATGAAGTAAATGTACCCCCGACATATATTTTATCAGAAATATTTTTTATAACGTAAACCTCTGAATTTGTACCAACCCCAACAACGAAGCTGGAATCTATGCTACCATCAGAATTTAGCCTTATTATGTTATTACCAGTTAAACTATTACCAGAATAATTTGAAAAAAGACCACCAACCAGTATTTTACCGTCAGTTTGTACATTTATACTGTATACATAACCCGGGACAGAAGAACCAGAAAAACCACCACCAAATGAACTATCCAAAGAACCGTTACTATTTAATCTGACAAAGTTATTTACACTATTTGAATTGTAAGAACTAAACCTTCCACCAACTAATATTTTATTATCGCTTTGCACAGCAATTGAAAGTACACTCCCGTTGAAACCCGAACCTGTATTGAATAAGGTATCTTTATTACCAAATACGTCCAACATTACCAATCTATTGTTTGTTAAGGTCTTGTATGTTGTAAAAGAGCCGCCAACCAATGTTTTTGTACCATATCCCTCTATCGCCAAAACTGGGGAATTAAAACCAGATGAAGCGCCGACAGTCAAACCGTTATAACAACAAATAGATGTTGTAGTATCTCCAGAACTATCTATAGTATAAGAATATCCAGAATAACCAATCCTATTATATGTTGTACCCCAATCAGCAATACCAAGAACACAATTTGACTCATTATCGTAAACCCTTAAAGAAGGGTTCCATGTAGAAGACCTTTGATAAACGTCATTATATGTAACAGAACTGTAACATAAATCGTTTTGACTTATATTTGAAACCTTAACAAAATATCTGCTACAAAATACCGGGCTTTTTGTTGGCGTTATTGTAGGAGTAATAGTAGGGGTTATACTTGTAGTTGGTGTGTTAGTAGGTGTCGGCGTGTTAGTTCTTGTGGGCGTATTCGTTGGGGTTCTTGTGTTTGTTGGAGTTGTTGTATTTGTGGGGGTTGGTGTATTGGTTCTTGTGGGTGTATTCGTTGGAGTTGTTGTATTTGTGGGGGTTGGTGTTAAAGTGGGTGTGGCCGAAGGGCTTATGGTTGCACAAGAATTTATTGCAGATATATAGGAAACTTGAGGGGAACCGCTAACAGATATTGTATAAACAGCCGCCAAATTTTTATCCAATAAATAATTAATCAAACCTATTGTGGTATTTGTTTGATTTCTACAATTATTTATGTCTAAATAATAAATCCTTTGCCCTAAAGAGAAGTTTCTAGAATAATAATCTTGTGATATTATATTCCCATCGTTTGCCCTATTACAAGCGTCATTAACGGAAGAAAACGCGACTTCCTGAAAAAATTCATTGAAATAACCATAAAATAGAGTCTTTGTTTGACATTCGTTTGATTGGGTTCTTGTTGGTGTTACTGTGGGCGTTGTTGTTGGGGTTACTGATTGGGTTGGTGTATTGGTTGGTGTTCTTGTTGGGGTTACAGTATTTGTTGGGGTGTTCGTTGGAGTGGGAGTTATGGTACGAGTTGGTGTGTTAGTAGGTGTTACTGTTCTAGTTGGTGTAATAGTTGGTGTTGGCGTATTTGTTCTGGTAATAGATGGTGTGGGTGTGGGGGATGCCGAACCATATACCCTTAAACCATTCAATATCTTTAAACGCAAATTAACATCTAAACTCATAAAACCCTAGCGGTTGCTTTTATTTTCCAAATGTTGCTCGATGATTCTGCGAACAATGTGACCAAATTACTAGACATGGAAACACTGAAAACCAAAGGTGAAGTATTCCCGCTTGTAAAATATACGTTGTCCCTAAATCCGGCAACAGAAGAAGTGCCGGCCCAATAAGCAGAAACATTTCCCATTCTAAAATCTACAGTTGGATTAGAATTATTGTATAAATAATAATCAAAAAAAACAGAATTTCCAGATAAAGCCGAAACTTGATATACTGATTGTGTTCCACCACCAGAACTTACTGTTTTTTCTTCTGTGTTAAAATATAAATTACCGTCGGTATTAGCTATAAATATTGGTTTGTTATTTAAAGTTCCAATCTCCAATAAATTACCGGTGTTTGAATTTATAACTTCTACTAAATTTCCTGTAGAACCCGAAACATTTAATAAAGATGATGATGTACCGTATACTTGAAATTTAGAAGTGGGTGAAGATGTGCCAATTCCAACATTTCCATTTGAACGATAAAAAATACCACCATTTACAGAGGTGTTACCAATAGTTATATTGCTAACCCCAGATATTATCAAATCACCGGTACTAACACTTAATAAACCGGAAGTTGAAGCGTTTAAATACTCTAATCTTATTTTGTTGTTGTTTATGGATAAACCAGAATCGCTGGTATTTATCCCCCCATTAACATCTAATTGATAATCGCCAATGGAATTAGATTCTTTACCAACAAACAATTGTGCAAATGGACCATATTTAAATCTTGATATTAAATTATTATTGGAATAGATATCAAATGTTGATGTTGAATTAGTTCCAGTAAAAACCAAGCGGCCAGAAGATAATGTAAAATTAGATGATGCTTCTGCGGAATTTACCGTACCGTTAGATAACAAAACTCTACCTGACCCCTGATTGTTTATAGTAGAAAAACCGGTTCCGCTGCTACCCGAACTACCTGACGTACCACTAATACCAATTCCCGAAGTTCCACTGCTTCCAGAACTACCTGACGTTCCACTGATACCAATTCCCGAAGTTCCACTGCTTCCAGAACTACCTGACGTTCCGCTACTGCCAGATGTGCCACTACTTCCAGAAGCCCCGGAGGTTCCGCTGCTACCAATCCCAGATGTGCCACTACTTCCAGAAACCCCGGAGGTTCCGCTACTACCAATCCCAGATGTGCCACTACTTCCAGAACTACCTGACGTTCCACTGATACCAATTCCCGAAGTTCCACTGCTTCCAGAACTACCTGACGTTCCGCTACTGCCAGATGTGCCACTACTTCCAGAAACCCCGGAGGTTCCGCTGCTACCAATCCCAGATGTGCCACTACTTCCAGAACTACCTGACGTTCCGCTGATACCAATTCCAGAAGTTCCACTGCTTCCAGAACTACCTGACGTTCCGCTACTACCAGATGTGCCATTTATAATAACAGTAGATGTTGTTATAGATGCGTTGGTATATAGAGTTAAAACATCCCCCTCAAATGGTGGGTATGATATTATATGTAGTGAAGTGGGTGGCGAGCCACTTATTATATAATCAGAAATATAATTCCTTAATTGACCATTTATAAAAAAAAGATGCGCAGAACCTACTGGCGAAGATAGGGTGAAATCTGTAGTAACACCGTCGGGGGCTGGGTTTATATTAACCAATGTTATTGATTCGCCCGAACTTCCACTGCTACCAGAACTGCCGCTACTACCAGAACTTCCAGAACTACCCGAAGTCCCGCTACTTCCAGATGTGCCAGCAGTTCCAGATGTTAAACCTGTTACAGATAATTCCCCATTTTCAAAAGATAAACCATAACCCAAAGATATTGTGGATATGACCCCACTGGTACCAGCACCTAGTATGCTAGAAGCTGAAGTACCAAATGTTCTAAGCCTCGTTTCCCCAGATATATCTAATGGAAATTCTGGGTTATATACGTTGATACCAACTGTATTTCCAGTAGTTAGTGTTATTATGTAATTTTCTGTTTGACCAATATCTCCAGAAGATATGTTAAAACTATTGAAGTGATTATCGTCTAAACCTAAATAAAAATTATTTATACTATTATCACCAATAAATTTAATCTTAGGATTGTAAGATGTTTCAGAACTAAAAACTAAATTAGGTTCGGTAGTATTATTTACAACTAAAATTGAACCCTTAACATTTAAAGTTCCGTTTGAAAAAGTTAAACCGCTTTGTGCAACTATTCCGGTCTCTGTCCCATCAGATAGTAAAACCCTGTTTAAACCGTAGTTTTGGATATTAACCCCACCACCGCTAGCTGTAAAACCTGTTACTGTTATTGTGCCACCAGTGTTATCATAAAGAGTTAAAGTTGTATTGCCAGAAGTGTAAGTACCACCTGTAAAGTATATTTCTGGATTGTATTTAATCCAATTTGCATTTTCTCTTGTTACACCGCTAAAACCCTCTATTGTATTACCTGTCCAACCAGAAATGAAAGATATACCTTGTGGTGTATCGTCTGTACATTGAAAACCCGTACCTATGTTAATTAAAGAACCACTATTTTGGGCGTTATTAAATAGTGTTTCGTAATTGTGTATGTTAAATTGGTAAACTGTGCTTGTTTCGTAAACAAAAGCCAACATACCCAATCTACGACGTCCAGAAGAAATACCGTCAGAATATAAATTTATTACATTTGAGGTGTTGAGAGGTGCATTATAAGAAAAATCAATAGGTATTGTGTTACCCGAATATAGTATAGTACCACTATCGCCAAAAGGTATGGTAAAGGATAAATCAGAAAGATTAAAAACCTCAACATAACCGCCAATCTGAAAAGCACTAAAATTGGTTCCGGTATTAGATTCTGGGCTAACAGAAACCGGGCCACTATTTATTACCTGCGATGTTGGATTTTTAAAATCAAAACTCATTTTATGTTGTTAAAGAATTACCTTTGAAATAAATATTGAATAATGAATTATCAAGCCTCATGTTCGGCATACCAAAGGTTGTATATAAACGATATGTACCAGCAGGTATCGTAGAGCCTGTATAATCAAATGTTAAATCATAGTATGTTTCATTCATATTTACGGGAATCATTGAATTAGGATTACCAAAATCATTGACCCCTATGTTGTTCACCTTAAAACCATTTGTAGCCCCGGTGGAAATAATCCAAGTGTACCAAGCAAGACCAGAAACAGTTCCAGCAGAAACCTCGTAAGTTTTAAATAAATAAGGTTGCACTAAATTACCATATGCATCAACATTGCCACCAAGTGTGACAATATCTGCAACGCCAACTGAAGGAGAATTACCACCCCAACCAGAATACGAAATATACCTGTTCATTTGGGTTGCTAACGTTACACTATTTGTAGATGGCGCTAAACCATTTGAAAAACCACGGAATGAAGATGAACCAGAACCCATCCATTCGTTGAAATTTACGTTTTCGCTTATAGGTTCTATAAATAAATAAGCGTGGTATAACGTATTACTTGGTGTTATTGAAGGGGTAAGTGTAGGGGTATTTGTTGGGGTTATGCTAGGGGTTGGTGTTATTGTTGGAGTTGGGGTATTTGTTGGGGTAGGACAGGCCGTGGAGCCTGTTATGAATCCATTATTATCTACCCCGTAACAAACACCGTTTATTACAAACCTTGTTTCTGCCGACCAAGTGTTTGAAACATTATTTTGACAGTTAGATAAACCTAAAAAGTATTGTTTTCCTAAAGAACCGTCAAAATTTGCATAACGACCAAATATTGGATTATTAGGAATATTAGCACAAGTTAAATTACAACCAACATTATTTAAATCCCTAGCCACCGAAAACACCTTACAACCAAAAGGTGTTGGTGTTACTGTATTTGTTGGAGTCGGTGTTATAGTATTGGTGGGCGTGTTTGTGGGGGTTATAAAAGGAGAATTAGTTGGGGTTTGAGTGTTTGTTGGAGTTACAGTATTGGTTGGGGTATTTGTGGGCGTTTTGGTTGGGGTCCTAGTAGGTGTTGGTGTTTGGGTCGGAGTGGGAGTTGGGCTTGTACATTCTATGCTTAAAGTAACCCCGGACAATAAAACAGAACGCTCTATGCCAGAATATATGGGTGTAGAACCAGTAGAGTTTAGGTATATATTAAATGGGCCGGAAGCATCAGAAGTTTGACCCAAATAAATTGTATATGTAGAACATCCATTTACAGTTAACTGCTCCTCTATGTAATTTGTACAAGTATCAGATTCGTTAACTATAAATACTGAATAAATAGACATCCAACGTTTTGAAAATAAATAGTCAAATTAGTTGGTTTTGAACTATAGTAATAGTAAAATTACAGTTATAATAACAATTCAATATTTTATAATACCCTATGTTGTTAGAATCTACCAATTTAACTAATATCTCTGGAATGTTATTAAATATAGTTGGTGGTTGGAAAGTTTGATTGGGAGGTATAGTAGATGATATAGTACCCAATAAAGTGCTGTTTTCTCCACGTATGTCAGAAACATAAACATCAAATGGGGTAGTTCCAGTTAGGCCGACAAATATTAACCTATTCATGTTGAACACATTATATTATAATCAATTTTAAGTTTAGCCTCTATAACCTGACCATTTAAATTTGTAGAACTTGGTGCGGATATTATTTTTATTGTATTTGTTATGGGGTTAAGTTCTACCGATTCTATGCCCGGTATTGTAGATATTAAATCCTTAATTGAATTATACCATAAGTTATCTGCTGGTATATCGGTTCTGCTGTAACCAGTATAAAAAACTTGTGAATTTGTAAAACCAGAAGGGGTTACATTTACTTCTGCTGAATAAATAGCACTAATTAAAACACATCCCGTATTACCGCTAGTAAGGTCGGCATATCCTTCATTTAACAATTCAAACATTCCTCTTTTACTTGAGGAACCCACTTCAAAATTTTGGTCAAAAACTGAATATGTTTCATAGGATTCATATACAATTGGACAAGATATTATCGCTGTCCTACTTAAAGAACAACCATTCCCATCAACTATGGTTAAACTATAAGTGCCCCCACTTAAATTACTAGCTGTTATGGTTTGTGGGTTTCCAGAAACATTAGAAGACCATTGATAAGTGAAAGGAGGCGTTCCGCTATTTATGAAAGCCGTTATTTGCCCACTATTACCATCACCACAAGATGTTGTTGATAACGAAAAATCAAGAGGTGCGCTCTGGGAAACTATTGCATTCATATCTTGCCTACAACCAGTTGAATCAGATACACCAACAATGTGTTGCCCACTTGAAACATTATAAAAAGTATGTCCAGTTAATGAAGTATCAAAACCAACACCATCTAAATAATATGTAAATGGTGAAGTGCCTCCAGTTGATTGGTACACATATATTTTACCATTATTTGAACCACATGTTGTGCCAGTAGTTGATGCCGATATTGTGAATTTATTTTCGGTTAAAATAATAACTTCTTCAGAATAAGTGCAACCAGAAGAATCTGTAACACCCACTGTATATGTACCAGAAGAAAGACCTGTAAATACAAATGAAGTAGATGAATTTGAATAGGTTGAAGTCCCTCCGGTTGGGTTTATAATATAATAAGAATATGGAAAAGAACCCCCATTTATGGACATACTTATCTGACCATCTGAATTGGAACAATAAGAATTTTCCGATACGATATTAACACTTGATATGTTATTTGGTGATAATAAAGGTACCGTTTGTGTATATGAACACAGAGAAGAATCCCTAGTATAAACAGAATAAACTCCGGGAGATAATCCGCTCAAAATAAATTCCCTGCTATATGTCGTCTCAATATCACCAGTGCTTGCTGAATAACAAAATGGAGGGGTACCACCTGTTGTGTAGAATAATATAGAACCGTCGGCAGAAAAACAAGTGGGAGGTGTAGGTGTTGCAAAACCAAAACCAACTGGTTCCACTTTTTCAACAATTGCCGATTTTGTTAATCTACAATTCTTTGAATCTGTAACAGTTACTGAATAAGAACCTTCGCTTAAACCAGTTATAGTATTTCCAGTAGAATTATTACTCCAAAGATAAGTATATGGCGGGTAGCCAGTTTGACCTGTAACATACAATTTACCATTAGGTACAATATCGCAGCTCGCATTTGCTACTGAAAATATTCCAAAATCAAAATCTGTTGATTCATTAATTATGAAGTATTCACTTCTACCAGTGCAACCGCCCAAATCAGTTCCAACAACGTAATATGTGTCAGCACTAAGTGAGTCGAAAATAAAAAAATCAGCGTTTATGGTAGCTGATTTAACATATGAATCCGAACTATTATATAAATCAAATGTTGAATATGAAAAATATGAATTAGTATTCCCAGTCATTGAGCCATTATCATTTCCACATGTACTATCTGTTGTTTGAGAAACAGATACGCACATTCCAGAAGAAACTGGAATTGTGACCAAAAAACTTTGGTTTGTAGGTAATGTGGAATCATTTAATTGTAGGAGATAATTACCATGATAAAGTCCGGTTCTTGTAGAAGAAGAATTTGTATTGTCGTAATTTAAATTAGGTTCTACCCAGTTAACAACATAAGGGGGTGTCCCCCCGCTCAACGTTATATTTATTGCGCCAGAACTATTCGATTGACAATCGCCAGTTACTAATATTTTATAATCAAAAGCAGCCATTAACAACTTATTTTAATGTCTAATCCCACACTTAAAGTTACTTTGTTATCATTCAAGTAACAATCTGGTGAGTATAAAGTCACAATACCATTGTATATATAATAATCATAACCGTATTCTTTCATCTGGGGAAAACCACTTGTTACCCCATATAACCAAGAATAATCATTTGGAGCATCTTCTGAGCCATAACCATAATAAAAAGGAAATTTTACTATTTGGATATTCCCAATTTTCAAGTCTGTATACCAAGTTGTTCTAACCGTTTCATATAGACAGTTTTTATCATTCAATCCCAAATCAGACCTCATATGATTTATCCTGTCAGCCAACATGGATTTTAAATTAGAGACAAAACCACCGGAATTTTGCCACGGATATAAGTCAAAACTAACTTGTGATTTCCCACAATTGAAATCAAAAACGTTCCCTATTATTATTTCATCTGATTTGGGTACTTTTAAAAGCTGACAACCTCTTTGCCTTCTGTAAGCAAATTTTTGCCTATGGAATATAGAGTTCTCAAATTTCAAACCTGTTTTCCATAGTGTTGTAGCCGGAACCATCTGCTCTATCAAATTAACCCAATACTGGTTTAAACCTTGTACATATTCTATTATTTTCTGATATGTGTATTTATTATTTGGTATACCAGTAGTTTCTTCGGATTCGATGTATTTCCAAAATATAGAATCCAGCGTAGGATAACCCCCAGTCTTGCCGTCGGTTATGTACATTCTGTTTCTAACATTTATCATGTTTTTCCAGAAAGTTTGGGCGAATTCAAAGAAACTTTTGTTTTTTGGTTTAGGGTTTATATAAGTCCAGTCAACACCACCTATCTGCGGATAAGGGCTTGTAAGACCTGTGTTCGGTATTGGGTAATCATACCTAACTGACTCATCCCAAACATCATAAACTAAACCAATCGAAGGGTTTATGAAAATATCTACATTTTTTGAATTTAAAACCAACCTTTCATCATCAGTATAATAGTATGCGTCATAACCACCATCAACCGATATTCGTGTTTTATTATTACTATAAAGCCAAGATTTTTTATTGTCAACCGTTTTGGTCAATTTAAAACCTTCGTTCATATAAGGAAACTTTATGAACCTATCCAAATATTTCTGCCCGTAAGTGAAGGGTTCCAAACTTGTTTGAATGTCTATATTTTGACCTGTATAAACCTGACCGTTTAATGTTACCAAATCTGGACTCCTATGTTCCGGTGTAGATTGATACCAACCAGCGCCCTTTTGAAAGTAAAACAAGTCTGTATTTCTGGGTGTAGAAGGATAACCTTCTGAGTCTAATGGATAATCTGATTTTTCAATGTTAATACTTTGATAAAAATTTCTAGTGGTAAATCCAGTAAAAGTAGTGCCTCTTATTTTAAATGTTACATCGTTTTGATATACAGGTTCTTGAATTACATAAGTACCACCACTTATTTTGGCATATTTGGAATTAAAATCTTCTATGTTTATCTTTTGGTCTGCTAAATAGATATATTCATTAAATTCTATCAAAGGGTCTGGGGCACCAATTAATCTAAGCAAAAATTCAATTGAACGCCTAGTCCCTTTAGAACGAAATAGATAAGCTGAGTTTATTATTAAATTTCTATAAAAAGCAAAGTTTAATTCGTTTGGGGTCTGCGCCCTTGCATAGCCCGGATATGTTACATCTGTGGTATTCCCAAATATACTATCCAAAAAACTCTCATTTGTTATGGGTGATATATTTGTATCCCAACCTAATGTTTTTGCTAAATTAACAAGTAGTTGAGATGGAATATCGTTACTTGGATTATAGTTAACAGAATTTACATAAGCAATGCCGTCTATGAATTTTTTTATTTCATCAAAACTTCTACCATATATCTGAAGTATTGATTCAACTTTCCTGCCCAAAGTATCAAATTCTTTAAGGGAATCGGATACCAAAAATCTGGATATTAAATTGGTTTTGAAAGAATCCATAATGTCTGCAACATTCTGCAATTCTTCCAAATAAGTGTCAAAAGCTGGTGTGCGTATATCTAAGTTCCAAGAACCCTCTCTTGGCCATGTTACTTGCCTTTTGTCTAAGTAAAATTGCCCATAATCATTTTGTTCCGGTATTTGAAAAATAGCTGTATATATAGGGTCAATTAACCTATTTAAAAGGTATTGTTCTATTTCGTCAAAAGAATCCTTAAAAATCCTATCTACAACATAATCATTCGGTCTTATTTTATAAGGTAATATCGTTTGAGACGCCCCACTAAACGGATTGCCTTGTACATAAAAAGCTAAACTACCTGATAATAAAGATTCAGAAGGTGAGAAAGAAAGAACCTTATATATGTTATCATTTATATCTATACAATAATCTAAATAGGTTGAAGATATATCCCTATATCGCGATATGGCTATTTCGCTATAAGTAATGTTGTTTTTAGAATTAACCGAATAGTCTATACCAAAAGGGTTGAAAAATCGGTTTACATTTACCTCAAAATATGTTTCATCGTTAACCGAATCGTATGATATATTTTCTGCTGTATAGCCACTAAGAAGATTAATATTGAATTGTTCAACATCAATGGATGCTGGAAAATAGTTTATTATCTTTGTTACTGAAACGCTAAACCTCTTAGATAAAGAACCGTATAATGAAAAATTTAATACCTGAGATATATCATAATTAGGATAAATCCTTACTTCGTTAGATAGAAAAACCCTGTTTTGTTGTTCGTTTAATATATTGAGTTTATCTAATGTTATCGGTTCGTTGAAAGAACCTATGCTGAAAGTTCTTACAACTCTTTCTAATACATTTGAAGTAAATTCAAAATTACCACCCGTTAGGCCACCCCCCGATACTGTTTGTAAACCAACTATATCGTCAGAAAATGTCCCCCCGCCGCTACCCGGCCTTGGTGGATAAAAATATTTTCCTATCGGGTCAGACATTAAGTAGTTATGTTTGCGAAATTCTTAGAGAAATCTATATCGTCACCCCTATCTTCCCTTACTTCATATAGTAATGAATTAAATTGGTTACGAACTTCATATAAATTATACTGTTTGTAAATGTTATTTGAATTGTCATAAATCGTATATATACCGTCATCCACAGATTTAGTTTGATTTCCGTACAACGCTATTGCTAGGGTTGATATATCATGCTCAGCCATTTCTATTTCCACCGAAACCGGATTGAAAAAAGTATTTGTTATTATAACGTTTTGGTTTGGTTGTCCAATGTAAGGTGTTGCATTTGGCTTGTTCGTTGGGGATGTTGAAGGAGTTAACGTTAAAAACAACAAATTTGTGTTTCCATCAACATATCTATAACGAACTGATTTTTGAACTGTGTTAGTTTGATTTGTTACAACTGGCTCACAATAAAAAGAAGATGTTATAATTCTAAAAAAATTGGGAATCTTGCTACCATCACTATTTAAATATTCCACCCTAAAACCAACTAAACCTTGTGGCACAAATTTGTTTCTATATTTTTGAGGTACATTGTTTAAATCAATAACCAATCCCTTCACGCTTGGTAGTGCGCTAAGTATTCCGCAGTCAGTTATGACGGTTCTAATTTGAGTGGGTCTTAGATATAATGTATAGAACCCAAGCTCTGTGAACTCCTCGGCACTTAACGTTAGGTTATAAAGTCCGCCAAGTATTTCATTGTTTTGACCTCCAGTTGTTTGATTATTAAAATATGGTCTTAATAATGTTGTCGCGTCTAAAGTTTTTAAAACAAAATTATCTGTTTGGTCTCGTGTTGGTGTATATACCATTACTATCTCCACATCTTCCGGCGAAACATCGCTCGGCCTATTTGTACCATATGAGCCTATTGCCACTTATTCTTATTTTAAGATAAATATTACATTTACTGTTTATTCGTCAGGTTGAAAAACCCATATCCATAATTTTCCAAATCTAACATATTTGATACCTCCCCCAACCTGTTTATTTTTTCATACGGTGAAATTACACCCCTTTCAATAAAAACACTTGTCTGTATTTGGGGTTGCTCAACCATATCCAACATGTTTTCATCTTTGGTGATAGGAACTGCCACAATATCGTCTTCTGTAAAACTATTATACTCTTCTAAAAATATAGTTAAACCTTCTGCATAATCAAAATACCTAATACCTTGTATTGTGTAACCAGTGTATGATTCAGCTATGTCATCAACCATTCCATATATGTCCCCATATTTTATAATAGGGACGCCAACAATATATTTTTCATTTCCGTAAAGGGAAAGTTCTTCCAATCTTGATTGGGTTATACCACTAACTAAAACTGGTTTATTATAGACTTGTGCGGATTTATAATTTTCAGAGTCGCCGGAAAAAATATAATTATAACTTATTGGCGTTGCCGACCAGTTACCATTAAAAGACTTAAATTCTATTGTACCATAAGGGTTTTCATTTTCGGATAAAACGTATGGCGTCTTTATTTTTTTGGTTACAATATTTGTACCCCAAGCGTTTGTTTGTGTTAATTTTATCTCGTAGGTATTATTTGCTTCTGGGTATTCGTGAGAAATAGGTGCAAAACTTTCATTTGTTGAAATAGGGTTTGAACCATCACCCCAATCTAAAACATATGTGGAAGATTGTAAAAATTTGTTAAATGGTTCGCTCGTATTAAAGACATGGAAAATATATGGCTGCTCGGTTGTACTCGAAAAAATAAAATTAGAAACATTATTTGCTTGTTCTGCCAATCCGTCAAAAGGGGTATAATAACCCAAATCCTTTATGGTTTGTGTTAGCAGTATGTTTATAGATAAACCTGTTAAGATAGATATATTGTTAGCACCGCCTTTTAATAAAGATGTCATCCCGGTATACACCCCAAAAGTATTTCCGCTATATTGTTTTTGCACAATATCTGAATATATGGAACCGGGAGATATTTTTATTTTATAGTTCATGGATTTACATATTGAAACCAATTTATTGGATTTGAGGCAATACCTGCCAATATATTATTGCCATCATATACTTGATAAGTATATGTTTCGTAATTTAAAATAAATTTGTAATAAAAATATTTTGTGTAATCAAAATCATAAGGGTCGGAAAAAGAAGATTGCCTATCGTTCATCATCCTAATAAATGAACCTGTTTTAGCATCGTAAAATTTACAAGAAACATAAAAAGTATTTATCTTTGAAATATCATAATTGCCCAGCCAATAAATGTTAAACCCGTTCATTCCGTAATCAAGTTTATAGTTAGGGTAATTTACAGAGTATGTTTGACCGGAAATAGATAAATTAGTTGTATTTGATTTATTTGCGTTTAATATAACTGTCAAATAGTTTTTTTGCCTCTTATCAGTAGGGGTATCATAAAAATCCAATTTGAAAAATGATTTTGAAAAACCTTCTGAATTGAACCGCATTTCATTTATAGAAAATTTATTTACAAAAGTACTTACCCAATTAGATGCGGTATTTAATCCAGAACCAGAATAAAAATAAAAGTTGTAATTAATAGAAGTATTTGAATCAATACCTTTATGTGCGAATGGCGTGGTTTCATAATCTTTTGCCAAACCAACTATATCAGATATTACCTCCTCTTCATATAATTCTATAGATTGCTCCTGACCTAAATTTGAAAAGTCAATATCAATAGGAATTATCAAATTTTTATCCGAACCCTGTATTCTGTTTAAAGTATATCTATTCACAATTATCTATTGTTATATTTTTATTTGAAGAGTCACCGGAGAAATTATTATTCACTTCATTGTTCATATCGGAACCATCCGAAAAAAGCCTGAATAATGAATTATTAAAAGGATAATGGGAATTATTCAAAAATGGATAATCAACACCGTTTCCGTCGTTATCAATAAAACCTATGTCGTACATATCCCTCCATATAAATTTATTTTCTATTTTTGAATAAAATGCCCAATTTGGTATGTTTTCAGTATTGTCCGATACAGACTCTTCTATGTAGTCGGAAAAAACTTTTATCTGCATACCAATATGAGGGGAATAGTAAAAACCGTTATCTGATTGTATATTAAAAACGTCTTCGTTGTATGCTATTCTATGATAATATTTAGATAAGACTGTTTCTTTTTGCTCTATGTCATTCCATTCACAAAAATCTCCATCAATTAAATCCCCTACAGATAAGGATTTATTCCAATAGAATGTCTTACCGGAATCTAATCTTTTTTCAACTTCTATTTCTTCATCAGAATCTAAATTATCTTTCGACCACCAATAATTAACGTCTTTTGTTATGTTTAAAGACCAACCTTTCTTTAAAGCTATATTGTTTTTGGGTTTATTGAACAACCCATAATATCCAGTATTAATAATAGTCAAAAATAACTCACTTAACGGCCTATTTTGGTTATCTAAAATACTTTTCAAATCTATAGGTCTCTTCAATGTGAAACTATATGAACTACTGCTATTTTTTTGAGAAACTCTTTGGGTATTGTTAGGTGTTAATATGGGATATTCCAATTTTTTTTCTTCAGGGAAAGGGCTTTTTTCAAAACCAATTTTATTTATAACCAAATTATCATAAGTTTCCAAAACCTTATGTCTTTTGATATAATACCTTGACAATGATTCTGGATTATCATTGTTCAGCTTTCTTTTAAAAGTTGAAACTTTCCCTTCATAAAATGTAGAACCAGTGAAACCAATATCCACAATATTGAATATATATTCTTCACTACCAAAAACATTATTACCCAGAGAGAATACTTGAAATGTATTTCCGCTCTGGTAATAAAATGGAAATTTTACAAATTCACCCGGACTTAAATTATGTGGGCAAACACAAACAAATGAATATAACTTAACACCATTTTGGGTTTGGGTTGTCATTTTAAAAGGTATACCATCAGAAACTATCCAAGAATATTGAGCATATCCATCTGAATAACCCATTTTTTTGTTATAATCATTTGAATAGGGATATGTTATGTAATAAGACCAATTATATGTATATCCACTTTTAAATTCATAATCTACGTTACCATAAGTTTGTGGTCTATGAAAATCAAATTCATAGTACTGTGGATAACCAGACCAAATATTTGTGTCCAAAGAAAGTTCTGGGTTTATATAGTATAAATTATTTTTCAATGGTTCATAATCAGTAGAGCCGTAATAGAAGTTATCATAAATTAAAGAAACCTTAAATGTTGGTCTATATAAATAACAAGATTGTCTTTCTTTGTTGTAAACATCTTGAAGATTTACATTTATGCTTTTATCGTATTCTATAACATTTCTATTCTCAGAACCTAAATCAATATTTATACTTTGGTCTGTGTTAGGAGCCGAAGGGTATTTTATAGCACTCGGAATTATGCGAACATCACTCATTTGGTAAATATTTTGTTTTGAATTTATCCATTGCTGTTTTACCTTTAATCAAACCAAAGTAAAAATGGTTAGGTGCGCCCATAATTATTTCATTTCGCCTGTTTTTTGTCAACGGTTCATATCTGCCCAAGTTATCAACGTTGAATATGTAACCTCTTGCATATGTATCGTTTAATAAATAATTAGGGCTTAGGAAATAATCAAACTGGTTTAACCTGTCCAATCCTTGATATTTTCTTGTGTATATGGAATCTAAATCAGTAGCCCAATCATTTTTTTCATTTCCAAATATGGATTCCCCATCAGAAAGTTTCCAACTATAAAACGGCACTAACTGTGATTTATTGCCGAAAATTAGTTGCTTTAACGTATTGTTTATCGGAGTCCTAATGTCTAATCTTCCCGGAGATATAAAGTCTTTATACTGCAAATCCTCGGTTGTTGAAGAAAAGAAAACACCTATTGAATTTTTATTATTGTTCGTTACGAATATAACCGGGTCGTAGGCATTATCCGAAGAAACATAAAATTCTGGGGAAAATTTTATCACACCATTTTCAGAATTTATAGACAAAAGTTGTGCCAAATCACCATCTACCCTTGAGTTTTCTCTGGAGAAAAGCATCTCCAAAGAATTATTTCTATTAATGAAAGAATAGAATTGAGAAAAGAACCTTTGGTCTGTTATTCTGGATATTATGAAAAGATTAACCAAATCAGATGTGTCCCCATAACTCGTTGCACCTATTTTATCCAACGTGTACATTTTTGAAGATAAATCAAAAGAAGTTTCTGATAGATTTTTATTTTTCATACCCATATTCATTATAGTGGTAGGGTATAAAAGGTTTCTCTGATTGTTTGAGTTTTGAGAAGACGATGCCCTTTTACCTATGAACTGTTTTGTTAATATGTTATACGGGCTACTTCTGTAATAGAAGTTATTTGTCTTATCATCAAAGAAAATCAATTCTTTACAGAAATCTGGTTCGTTTGGTTCATTATTGGAATTATAAGTAGTATTGACTTGAATAGGGAAAGCATATAGGGAACCATTAACCCAGTTATTACTAAAAGTCTGTGATAAAACACCTCTACAAATACCATAGAAAAACCTGAAACGGTATCCCCACTCTGCGAATGATTTTATATCTTTTGGCAAATCTAATATTGGTCTGGACATAAAAACATAACACCCGTTTTCTATTGAATCTTCGTCTTGACAATTTTCTTTTATACCAAAACTTGTCCCATTGCCGCTATAACATTTAAGGCCGACCATATTTGTACAGTCAAAAGTATTGAGGGCTTCATATGCGATAGTATCTTCAAAATCTGGGTTATATGTATTAGAACCCAAACCATAAGATTCTACTACAATTTGGTTGGAATCGGCGTTTATTGTATATATGTTAAACCCTAAGTTTTGTTGTAACAAAGAAGCGTTGATATCCCAAGAAAAACCATCCAAATAATCCGAAGAAGGTAATCTATCAGTCCTAATCACATTTAACAACCTATTGTTTATAGACATTGGGTTGGATTCAAAAAAAGACTTAAACGTTGGACTATAATATAAGACTTCTGTGTTTGAAGGTGTATTGTTTCCATTTGATTCTGTTCCATAATAATAACCGCAACCTGATAAATCTTCAGAACCGTCGTAATTTATTTCATTTGGTAAATTATTATAAAATCTATTGTTTATCTTCGATACGACACTTTTAATTCCACCAATTTCAACCGGCTCGGCTTTGTACTGGAAAGCATTCCCGTAAGATAAAGAACCATAATATCCAATATTGCTGGTCGTGTGTGCAGAAAAAGATATTCCGGGAGTGAAAAAATAAGAAGGATAAAATATGCTGCTCTGATTACCAAACATTTGGATAGAATAACCATCTGATATTTTTTGGACTGGTATATTTAACCTTGTCTCCGCTGTGATTACTATATCATCATGCCCATTTTTACCGAAAATCCTACCAAGACCATACTCATTTACAAATTTTGGAGAATACGGGTCAACCCCTCTTTGTAGAATGGTTATATATTGACCTTTGAAACTATCGAATAAATCTGAATTGTTGAAAGGGTTTTCTTCTGATTTGCCCCAAGAAAAAATATTATCCTTTGTGTTTAAAAATACATTGCTACCAGCACTCAGTATTTTGGGTA